>BNJU01000155.1_pt1 | contig 59174 bp, 83 predicted proteins | sample 8539281 | NCBI WGS metagenome assembly BNJU01 (sample SAMD00202456, study PRJDB9452) | human saliva metagenome | isolation source: human saliva | place: Japan
CGAAGGTCGTGGGTTCGAGCCCCACAGGGGTACTCCGTCGGCCTCGGCCCCACCAGGGACCGGGGCCTCACTCGTGCCCGGGACGTAAGGTGCCGGAACCCAGCCCCTCGGCGCTGCGGGTGGGATAGAGGTCAGCAACCCCCACCCCGAAGAGCTCGGCGACGACGACGAGGTCAGCAGCAGTCCAACGACTTTTACCTCGTAGACGGTTAGACACGTTGAGCCCGCCACCCCCAAGACTTCCCCGAGGTCGGCTCGCGTCATCCCATGGGCGAAGAGGTACTGGTTCACGGTGAATCCCAGGGCCTGATCGATCGACATCACAGCCCCTCCCTCGCCATGCACGCCTCGCACCGTTTGAACGGTTTGAGCACTAACGAACGTCATGCAACAAACGTAACATATGCACGATTTGCGTGCAACACAACGCTTGACGTACGCCACCACACAGTTCATCGCGAACGTATGACTGAACGAAAATCGTACAGGCGAACGCCTGACGATCTCCTCACTGCTCGTCAGGTAGTTGAGCAGTATCCAGAAGCGGGTCTCAGCCAGCCGATGCTGCGACGTTGAGGGACGAGACGGCCTCATCGAGGTCGTGAGGTATCCATCTGGCGCATGCGGTTCCGTCGTTCCAGCGTCGAGGCGCTTCTGAGTCCGGTAGGCCCGTCGGCGCCTTCGGTGTCGTCGGTGCCCGGTGTTGAGGGTGTGGAGCTCCTGGTCAGGGTGCGCTGCTGTGAGGAGCGAGGTGGTCGTGGTGGTGTTTTCGCCTGAGTTCAGCTGGCGTGTACTGGGTCTGGTGCCGTGGTGGTGCTGGTTGCTCATGGTCGCACTCTCCTGGTGGTGGTTGGGGTGGCGGAGCTGCTGCAAGCCCGGGCTGCGCGTCGTGAGGCTGCGGCGTCTGCTGGGGTGGTTGGGGCTCGGCCTGAGGGGCGAGCTGTCCGGGAGGTGTCGGGGTCATGAGCTCGTCGGTGGCGGCTGGCTTGTGGGTGGCGTTCAGTGTCGGCCTGCTCGTGGGTCTGTGGGCCGAGGAGACGGAGAAAGCGGAGCGGCGCTCGCCGAGAGACCTCTCGGCGTCCGAGTGGGTGCCTGCGGCGTTGGGGCTGCTGCGTGCAGAGCTGGTTGTCCTTCTGGGGCTGATGGTTCTGCTGACGCTGCGACCGGTGTCATGGATGCCGTTCGCGGCTTTGCTTGCGGGGCTGTAGTGGGTCAGGGCGGGTCCGGTTCATGCAGGTCACTCGACAGCGTCTTCGGTGGTGGCAGCAGACGGCGGTAGGGGCTGTGCTGCTGGTGGTGTGGTTGGCGCTTACCACGGCGTTTCAGCCAGAGACCGTCTCTCTCGATTTGCGGTTCAGCAGGGCCTGTGTGGTGACGTTCTTTTGCCTGCTTCACCTTCAACGTGGGCCGGTTCGTAGCGGGTGAGGTGGCGGCGCACTGGTCCGACAGATCCGGCCCGGTGTGTACGTCGCGGTTCCTGAGGAGGCCTGAGGGGCCCTCATTAATTGTTCTTCATTTCTTCTTGTTTTCTTGAATCACATTCGTGTCGTTTACGAGTGGGAGGTTTCCGTGTTTGTGGAGTTGCGAGTGGTGGCGTTGAGGCGCTGCGCCTGGGTGCTGGGAGGTGAGTTCTTGTGAGTTTTCGGGCTGTTCACTGGGCTCTTCATGAGGTCAAGGGCGTGTCGATGGGTCACAAGCTCCTGCTAGTGACGCTGGGTGAGTATGCGGATGACACGGATTGTGCGTGGCCGTCGCAGGAGACGCTGGCGGGGGTTCTTGAGTGCTCCGTGTCAACGATCAGGAGAAGTCTCAAGGCGTTGATCTCTTGGGGTCTGATCGACCGTGAGGAACGGTGGGTGATGGACGATGACGGCAACACTCATCGGGCGACGAACGTCTACCGGTTGCATGTGGGTGCTCAGCCCGTGCAGGGGGGTGACGATGCCTCAGAGGGTCCTTCGGGTGGCCGCGAGCCTGGTGACGTTTCCGCAGGTCAGGGCATACCGGTCAATCTGACCGGTATGGGTGCAGGTGGATTGCAGTCACCTGTGGATAACTTGTCTGATGATCGACTTTCTGTTGCAAACACTGATACCGGTCAATCTGACCGGTATGGGGCCTATACCGGTCAAAACCGGGGGTATACCGGTCATCCATGGTGACCGGTATATCTACTCCAAAGCACCAAGAGAACCACCAGACCCAACCAGACCAGTCTGAGGTGACTTCACCGGGTGGTCGCGCTGCTTCGCGGTCGGGTCCGGTCGGGTCCGGTGGGGGTGATGCTCGATCGGGGGCGAGTGCTGGCCGGGCTCGGCGGGTCGCCTCGCCGGCCACGGGCATGCCTGGCTCGGTGGCGGCGAGGCTGCCGGTTGAGGTGGCGGAGCTGCTGGGCGGCTGCCTGCCGGATTCGATGCAGGACGGCTTGGATCGTCAGGGTGCGTTGCGGATCGCGGGGCTGCTGCGTGAGCGTCTTGAGGCTGGTTGGAGGCCGCATCAGATTCGGCGGGTGATGGATCAGGCGTTGCCGGCGAGGGTGTCGCGTTTGTCGGGGCTGGTGGCTTCCCGGCTTGAGGCGAACGTGGATCCGGTGCTGGCGCCGGACAAGGTGAAGGCGGCGGCTGAGAGCCGGCGCCAGGAGGCGGCTCGACGCCGTTCGGAGGAGATCGCGGGCGTAGACAGGCCGGCGGCCGATCCGGCGTTTGAGAGGGCTTTGGCGCTGGTGCGTGAGCAGATGCCGGGGGCTTCGTTGCTGGAGTGCTCGAGGGCGGCTGCTGAGCTGGTTGAGCGTTGTGGTGACGGGACTGTGGGGGTGGAGTCGGGTGATTCTCAGCGGCGGCGGTCGTGGTTGTTGTGGGCTCGTGATCTGGAGGGGATGGCTCCTGCGGACACGGCTGTGGTGATGGAGCTGGCGCACCTGGCTGACTGGCGGGGTGAGTCGGTGGTGAGCGTGGCTCATCTGGTGGATCGGACGCATCTGGGTGTGCGGACGGTGAAGCGGGTTCTGGCTCGTCTGGAGGCTCGTGGTGCTGGTGCGTCGGCGTCGTCGGGTTGATGGTCACCAGGGGCGAGCCTGATTCGTCTGCTGCCTCAGGCGGTGGGTGCTGCCGTTGAGGATGACGTGGAGGAGATTCGGGTGTACCGGTTCCCGTTGCCGGAGGTGGACCTTGAGGGGCGCTGGGTGGAGACCAGTGACAATGAGGGGCTGCGTGAGGCGATTCTCGGCGCGATTGATGAGTCCTGGCGCGGTGAGGAGATGGGCGTGGTGTACCGGAGCCTGGATCGGGCGGTGGATCACCAGCTGGCCGGGATCATCCATGAGGGGATCGAGTTCGCGCGTCTGCGCCCGGATGAGTCGAAGGCGGATACGACGTCGTGGGCGTGGCAGGTGATTCGGGAGTGCACCGGGAGGATCGTGACGGCGGACTGCCCGTGGGCGATGTGGACGGCGATCACCAAGCGGGCTACCCGGTCAGGTCGTGACGACGTCCTGCCCGAGGGGGTGAGGGTGGATGAGGTTGACCCGTCGTTGATGCCTGAGGGGGTGAGTCTTCCTGGCGAGCTGGAGGTGGACGCGGTGGCGCTGGATGACTTCGAGCGGGTGCTGCGTGGGCGGTGGATGCTCTGGTGGCGGCTGGGATGGATGAGACGACGGCGTGGGCGGCACGAGGAGGTCGCCGAGCTTGCGGTGCTGAAGGGTGAGTCTCGGCGTCATACGGCGGCGGCTGAGGACGCCCGCCTGGAGGACCTGGGGAGTGTCGGCTCCGTGCGCTCGGGCGTGGATGACGCTTCTGGTGGGTAGCCGGCGTGGTACGCGGGCGTCCGTGCTGGAGATGGCGCCGGAGGAGGTGGGCACTATGGCAGCCAAGGTCGTGAAGGCGTACCAAGACATTTAAACAGTGACCTCAGACACGTTTAGGGCAGGGTGCCGTTGGCACCCCTGCCCTATTGCTGCGGGGTCAATGTTATTTGGGGTGGTGAGTGCGTTGTAGAGGGTGGTGATGATGGCGTGGGGGTCGGCGTGCTGGGTGTCGGTGTACCAGGGGCTGTTGGCGGTGGCTTGGAGGCTGTGCCAGAAGGTGAGGTCGGTTGTGGGTTCGGGTGGTCCTGGCATGTCGTTGAGCTGTTCGGCCATGCGCAAGTAGAGGTCTCGGGCCTGGGTGTAGGTGTTGATGTCGGGTCCGAAGACGGGCAGTACCAGATGTCGTCGCCTGTGGTGGGGTTCTGGCCGTGCTGGGTGACGACCCAGAGGCTGCGGGCGTTGACCTTAGTGTCGTGGGGCAGGGGCTCGGTGGGTTGGGTGGCTGGGTGGTCGCCGATGATGCGGGGGCTGGGGCGGCCTGCGAGCTCGGTGCGCGCGTCGGCGAGGACGCTGTTCTGGTCGTCGTCTGGGGTGACGAGGGTCCAGGTTGACTCGACGATGGCTGTGTAGCTGTACCAGTAGGTCGCGTCCTGCTCTGGGATGACGACGGCTTGGTCGGCGAGGCGGGCCCAGTGGTCGGTGGCGTTGTCGGGGATGGGTTGGAGGAGGCGCTTGTAGAGGTTGACGGCGGCGCGATAGCGGGCCTCGTGGAGGGGCAGTAGTAGGGCCGGTCGTCTGGGTTGTTTCCGCGGGTGACTGCCCAGCGGTGGTGGACCTCTGCTCTGACGACCATGGCTTGTTTCCCCCTGTTTTTGGCGTGTTTTTGCGTGTGGTGGGCACCACGGTACCGGAGGGTGGTGGTGTCTTCCCTTGTTGTAGGCGGGTGTCGTGCGCCCACGTTCTACGTGGTGGGCATGGGAAGCAATCCGTGGGTGCAGGAGCCTGCACCTCCTGAGCCGGTCAGTGACGGCGTGGAGGTGCTGGGCGTGACTATCGCAGGTGGGCCAGCGGGGCTGAGGTGTCGGCGTCGCGGCGTCTGGGGCGTGTGCAGGTTCGGGGTCGGCGCTGTGGGTCGTTGGGAGCTCATGGTGGGGCTGGGACCTCGACGGGCGGGTCTGCTGGACGCTGGGGACGCGGGTGCTCGTGGCCGGTGCCAGCAGTGCCCGGTGAGCAGGTGCGGGTGCTGGTGGCGGCGCGGACTCACGCTGCCGGGTTGGAGGCTGCGCGTGCGGTAGCCGTGGAGTGGCTGGAGGGCACGGTTCCGGGGTGGAGCTCCTGGGGCTGGTCCTGGGGGCGGACGCCCCCTGGGCGGCGGACCCCTAAGCCTCTTGCGCGGCTGGTGCGTGACGTGGGCGGGGCGTTTCCCGTGGTGCTGCGCGTGCCGTGGCAGGCGGCGTGGAGGCTGAGCCAGCCGAGCGAGGGCGCACAGGGGTATGCGCGTGCGCCGGATCATCAAGACCATCAACAAGATCAATAACGATGAGAGGAAGAACTCATGAATGATGTCGTTCTCGGTGCTGTGGCGAACGTGCACACGGCCCTGTTGCAGGCAGGTCTGGCGCCCATGGACTCAGGACCGGTGGCGCCTCCGGGTGTGGCGGCAGACCAACACCATTATCAGGGTGGGCCAAGTGGGGTGTTTCGCAGTGTGCATTTTCGGGCTCGTCTTCGTGGCCTCGAAGCTCGCGATCTCCAATAAGCGTGGTGAGGGTGAGGATCACGCCAAGTCGCTTGGTGCGGTCATGGCTGGCGCGATTCTTTGTGGTGCTGCCGGTTCGTTGATCCAGGCCTTGCAGTAGTGAGCGGAGGGAACATGTCTGCTGGGAATGAGGATGCTGCTCGCCAGAAGAGCAACGGCAGTGGTGGTAGTCCGTTCTCGTCGCCGTGGTTCATCGGTGCGGCGGTGTTCGTGGTCGTCGTTCTTGCGCTTGGTGCCTGGGTGGTTGGTAGCCGCGCCGGTGGGGGCTCATCGGCCCCGTCGGCTACGCCCCGGCCGGCGGCGGCGAGCGCTGCGGTGACCGGGGCGGCGTCTGCTGGCTCGGATCCTGCGGCGTCGGCGTGCGGTCTGGCGGCGGGAGACCAGGCGGTTCCTGTTCAGGCGCCTGCTGGGCGTACCGACACGATTGCGCGGGTCTTGACATCCCGGTCGTTGATGGCGTGGGACCAGGTATGCGGTCGGGTGTCAGCAGGTGCTTCGCCCACTCCCCCTACGGGCGCTGTCTTGGCGTCGGCGAACTGGATGAAGTGGTTCTCCTCGCAGCAGCGTCTGCCTGAGGTCATCACGACCCTGATGGCTGAGGGGCAGGACAGGGATCGTCTGGCGCGTCAGGTTGACGACTCCTGGGACGGGGCGACCTCCAGCCCGGTGAAGATCAATGGGTTCAGGTTGACGTCCGAGGCTCTGACGAGGTCGTCGTGACCCTGGCGGTCAGGACTGGGGGCTCGTCGGAGGAGGGCCTGGTTTCCTGGCCGGTTCTTCTGCGTTGGGAGAAGGGGGACTGGAAGGTCGTGGCGCCTGCTTCCAACTCCTGGGGTCAGGAGCCGGTGGACTCCGTGGCTCAGGGCGGCTTCACGAGTGGAACGTCTGATGAGTGACTGCCATTTCTGGGAGGTCTCGTGCAAGGTTTCCGAGACGGTCGCCAAGGCCGGCGACGACATTGTCTCGAAATGGGCTGAGCACGTTGTCACCGGCGTCAACAAGACTCTGGTGTCCTTGGGGACGATCTGGGTGAATGTTAAGACGAATGTCGGTGGCGATGAGTCGGTGTCGTCGTTCATTCAGGAGCACCAGCGTTGGCTGGTGATCGTGATAGCCATCGTGTCCCTGGTGTTTGCGGCTATGCAGATGGCTTGGCGGCAACGGATGGAGCCTTTGCAGGACGTGCAGGGAGGTTTGCTGCGCCTGATCGTGGTGTCGGCGGCCTTCCCGACGATCACGCAGCTCATGCTTGAGATCGGGGACCTGTACTCGCCGTGGATCATTGAGCAGGCCGGCTCTAAGGATGACGGAAAGTTCCTGACGAAGATCCTGGACATGAGCCTGTTTCAGACTGGTCAGCTGGGCATGATCATGCTCATCGTCGGGGGCTTGATCGCCTTGCTGGCCAACATCGTGCAGGTGTTCCTGATGTTCGTCCGCTCTGGACTCCTGACTCTGCTGACTGGCTTCTCGCCACTGGCGGCGGCCGCGTCAACAACCAAATGGGGTCAGCAGTGGTTCAACAAGTACGTGGCCTGGACGATGGCGTTTTGTTGCGTTCAAGCCGACGGCTTCGACGATCTACGCGGCCTCGTTGAAGCTGCTGTCTGGGGACAGCTACTCATTCACCGACGACATCGGGAAGTTCCTGATGGGGATCATCTTCCTGATCCTGGCGATTGTGGCTCTTCCGTCGTTGGTGATGTTCCTGGTGCCGGTGACGGCGAATATCGGTAGTGGCGGTGGCGGCGCGGGCGCCATGGTCGGCGGGGGCGCTGGCCACAGGTGCGGTGAACGTCCGAACCGGTCCATGTTCCAGGGCGGATCATCTGGCGGCGGAGGGGCGGTGGCTCGTCGTCGAAGCCTCCGGAGTCAGCCTCAGTCGGCGCAGGCGCCTACTGGTGCGGCGCCTACCAGCGGAGCTGCTGGTGGTGGTGCTGGTGCAGCTGGTGCAGCTGGTGGGGGCGCTGCGGGTGCTGGTGCTGCTGCTGGTGGCCCTGTGGGGGCTGGGATCGCCGCGGGGCGAAGGTCGTGGGTGCCGGTGTGGGAGCGGCCAGGGGTGTGGCCGATCAGTCCACTGGCAACTCTGGGGCGGCGCCGGTGGCGGCCCCCAGCGTTGCGGGACCGTCGGAGCGCAAGGTGCCCGGGGGCTCGTCGGGCGGAGGGCGCTCTGGTAGCGGTAGGCCGTCGAGTAGCGGCGGGGGTGAGTCAGTCAACAGGGAGCGAGAGAGGTGCATAGGAGATGAGCGCTGCTGTTCAGGCGCAGGCGACGGCCGAGGTGCGTACATACGGTGGCTGGCGTCAGCCGCGTTCTGCGGGCATTGGCGCGTTGACCATGTTGCAGACGGTGGTGGCATTGGGTGGTCTCATTGTCGTGATCGCGACGATGATGATGGCCAACGTGCTGTGGGCCGGTGGAGTGCTTGTGGTCGAGGCCGGCGTGATGTACCTGGTGACAACAAAGGACAAGCACGGGATGTCGTTGCTGGACAAGGGGGCGGAGAGGCTGCGGTTCCGTCGCGCGGCCCGTAGCGGTGCCACCCGGTACGTCTCGGGGCCGCTGGCGCCGCGGTACACCACTGGTGGCTTCCGGCTGCCTGGGGTGCTGTGGCGCTCGACGATCAGTGAGCACACGGACTCCGTGGGGCGGCCGTTCGCTCTGGTCCACCACGGGAACAAGTCTCTGGCGGTGGTGATGGCCTTGTCCCCGCCTGGAACAGGGCTGGTGGATCTGGATCAGATCAACAACCTGGTGGCACTGTTCGGGCAGTGGCTGGGGAACCTGTCGGGTGAGTCGGGCGTAGTCGGCGCGTCGGTGGTCGTGGAGACCTGCCCAGACTCTGGGGAGCGGCTGCGGAGGGCGATGGGGCGCCAGTCGGCTCCCGGGGCACCGGATGCGGCCCGGCAGGTGATCAGTGAGGTGGTGGACTCCTCCGCGCAGGGCGCGGTCGATATCAAGGTGTGGGCGACTCTGACATTCAGCTCGGCGGCCATGGGGGCTGGTAAACAGGGCCTGGCGGAGCAGGAGGTTGCGACTCGGCTGCCGGGGCTGACGCAGACGCTTCAGAAAGCCGGTACAGGGCCGGTGCACCTGATGACCGCCGGCGAGCTGTGCCAGATGGTGCGGATTGCCTACGACCCGGCTAGCGCTGCTCTGTTCGATACCGCGGCCTCGCGGGGTGAGACTGTGGCTCTTGAGTGGGGCCAGTGCGGTCCTGCTGGGCACGACGCGCAGCGTGACCACTATGAGCACGACTCTGGCGTGTCTCGGGTGTGGACGATGTCCCTACCGCCGCAGGGGTTGGTGCAGTTCCAGGCGCTGGAGCCCATCTTGGGCCTGCACCCGAGTGTGGAGCGCAAGCGTGTCACGATTCTCTATCGTCCGATTGACGTCGCCCGGGCTCCCTCGATCATCGACAACGACGTCAATCAGGCCAACGCGCGTGTGAACGGCGACAACCCAAAAAGCACGTGATGTGCGTGCGGCGGCAGTGGTTCAGCAGATGGCCAACGATAGCGAGCCGGCGGCAGGGCTGCTCGATTTCGGTGCGGTGATCACGTGCACCACGACGTCGGGTGATGTGGCTCAGGCCGCGGCTCCGGTGGAGTCTCTGGCTGCGTCGAGCCGGTTGAGAATCCGTGAGGCCTGGGGCGCGCAGGACTCGGCGTTCGCGCTGGGGCTGCCGCTGGGGCTGTTGCCTGGGGACCAGGCCGCGAAGAAGGGAAACTGATGGATGCGTTGAAGTCCTTGGCTGGCGCGGGTAAGGCGGCGGTTACGGTCGCCACTCAGATGGTGGGGCTGTTGACCGGGGGCAGCGCCTCGCCCGGCTGCCTCCGGCCTGGGGCCGGCGGGGCCGGGTGGGGGTAGACCTGCGATGATGCCGAGTGTGCCAATGTTCCGTACGACGTCGGTGCAGGCATGCGGATTGTTCCCGTTCGTGGTTGGTGGGGTCACCCCTTTGGAGGGTGATCCTGGGTGAGACCTCAATGGTCCGAGGCGTCGTCTGCGCGGACCATATAGCGTGGTTTGAGCGAGGATCATCTCGGCTCCGTCGGCGATGGTGCTGAGGGCTCAATGGCGTGGGGAAGTCCACGCTGATCAGGAGGATTGTGCTGGGGCTGGCCAACCGTGGCATCAACTCTGTGGTCCTTGGTGACATCAAGCCGGACTATGTCGATGCCGTCAAGGCTCTTGGCGGCCAGGTGGTGCGGATCGGTCACGGTCTGGGAGGGATCAACCCTCTGGATGCCGGCAACGTGGATGAGGCGGTCCGGCTGTTGGCTGATCACCCGCAGGAGCGGGCAGCCCTGCTTGAGGCGGCGCACGAGCGCAAGAAGACTCTGATCATCTCCCTGATCCATATCGTGCGCCGGCAGGCTCCCACGGAAAGGGAGGAGGTGATCCTGGACGCCGCAGTGCGGATCCTGGAGGCGCGTGGTGGGACTCCGGTGCTGGCCGACCTGCTCGAGGTGGTGCGTGAGGCGCCGCCGGAGCTGCGGGTCGCGGCCCTGGACCGGGGGTTGATGGAGCGCTACCTAGACATCACGGAGAACCTGGAGATCTCCCTGATGGCATTACTTTCAGGCCGGCTGGGTGGGATCTTCGCCGCTGCACGACGACACCAATGATGATGGACAGAAGCGTCGTCTTCGATGTGTCGGCCACGCAGGGTGAGGTCCAGTGACGTGCAGGCCGCGACCCTGCTGGCCACCTGGAGCTACGGGTTCGCCACGGTGAAATTTCTCAAACCTTGGCTGACGCGGGGTGGCGCCAAGGCGTCACTACAACGTCATCATGGATGAGATGTGGAGGATCCTGCGCGCCTCTTCAGGGCCTGGTGGACCGCATCGACGCACTGACGCGCACCAACCGGTCGCTGGGCGTGGGACAGGTGATGTGCACGCACTCCATCACCGACATGGACACGCTGCCCAACGAGGGAGGACCGGGTCAAGGCGCGGGGCTTCGTGGAGCGGAGCAAGATGCTGTTCACCGGCGGCGTCCGCCGAGGAGATGCAGATGATCGCTACGGTGTTCAAGCTGAGCATGGAGGAGCAGCTCTGCTTCGTTCGTGGAACGCGCCGGGCAGCCTGGACCCGACGTCGGGAGAGAAGGTTCCGCCGGCCGGGATGGGGCACTTCATGCTCAAGACCTCGGATGATCCAGGGGTGGCCGTTCCACGTGTACCTGGCCGACTCGAGGTGGATATCAACAACACGAACAAGCGGTGGTCGATGGCCACGGACAGGGGTGGTGAGACCGGTGCGGCTGCGTGATGAGACTTAGGACGTGGGAGACGTCCACGATCTTGTTGTGGGCGGGCATCCTCATGGTCGGTGTCCTCGCAGTGTGCCTGGATGGGGGCGTGCACCTGTGGGCGTGGTGGACCGGCCAGCCCTCCCCATCGTGGAACCCCTTCACCCTGGTGATAGCGCTGCTGAAGGGCTCATCGAAGGCGAGCGCCGGCATGTGGGTGTGCATCGGTCTCGTGGCGGCGCTCCTGCCGGCGGTGGCGCTGGTTGTCCATCTGGCTCGTCGGCGCGTGCGTGGCCGGCGACGTCGTGGGGACGAGGCGGCGGCCTGGTGGGCCGCAGGCGTGACACCGGAGCCGCTCAGCCGTGGTCAGGTGGAGGCCACAGCCCGGCGCCTGGGGGTGGCGACCGACAGCTTCGGGCTGCCGATAGGCAGGGCGGTCAGTGACAACCGGCCCCTGTACTCCGATTTCGAGGCGGTGGGTGTGGGTATCGCTGGCCCTAGGACGGGAAGACGACCTGCTGGGTGGTGCCGAGGATATTGTCGGCACCGGGCCTGGTGGTGGCGACATCAGCAAGCCCGACATCGTGGAACTGAACGTCAGGCCCGTCAGAAGCGCGGGAAGGTGTGGGTGTTCGACCCGCAGGAGATCGTCGGTGAGCCCCAGTCCTTCTGGTGGAACCCGTTGAGCTACGTCACCAGCTCCGTGCGCGCCGCTGCGATGGCGCAGGCGCTGATGGACGCCAGCCGGCCCGCCGGCGGCCAGTCCAATCCGTTCTTCGACACCGGTGCGCGTGACCTGGTGGCGCGTCTTCTGCTGGCCGCCGCCAGGTCTGGGCAGTCTCTGGATGCGGTCAGGGACGTGGGTCAACGATCCCAGTGATGACGAGCCGGTGCTGCTTCTGCGTCAGGCCGGGGGTACGAGAAGGCTGATGAGCTCAGGCAACGCTCAACATGGTGGAGGTGACCCGTTCGGGCATCTTCGCCGGGGCGCAGCAGATCATGGGGTTCACGGCTGACGACCGGACCATGTCGTGGGTGAGGCCGAACAACTGGATTCCGGAGCTGTGTATCGAGGATCTTGTGCGCAGCTCTGACACTCTCTACCTGCTCAGCCAGGAGGGGCCGGTGAGCGCTGCCCCTGTGGTGACGGCCTTGACGATGGTCTTCACCGAGACCGCGATAGAGTACGCCAAGCGTCAGAGCGGCGGCCGGCTGAGCGTGCCCGGCGCTGGTGGAGCTGGACGAGGCGGCGAACGTCTGCCGGTGGAGTCAGCTGCCGGCCCAGTACTCGCACTTCGGGTCACGGGGGCTCCTGGTGGAGCGATGCTCCAGAGCTGGTCCCAGGGGTCGCGGCGTGGGGCCGTGAGGGTATGCAGACGCTGTGGTCTGCAGCGAACGTGAAGGTCTACGGCGGAGGCGTCGCTGAGCCGGAGTTCCTCTCGATGCTCTCGGACCTGATCGGATCTCACTGGGTCGATCAGGTCCAGACGACTCAACTCGCAGGGTGGCTCGTCGTCGACGAGGTCACTTCAGGCCCAGGAGCGCAAGATCGCGCCGGTCGACCAGCTCGGTTCCCCTGCCCGTGGCAGGGGCGTGAGTGCTGGCCTCCGGGGCAACCGCGCTACTGACCAGGCTCGTCCCTTTCTGGGAGGAGACCATTCCCACGACGAGTAGCTCGATGAGCAAGGAAGGTGCACGATGAGTGACGACGTCCTGGCTGAGGCCAGTCAGGAGATCATCAAGGGCTGGCGTGCCGGTATGCAGGGTCGCGGGCTCTTGTCCGAGCGCCGCCAGCTGACCTGGCCCGGGCTGAAGGCGCAGCGTCGAGGGACGAGCGGCGCCTGCGCCAGGGTCATGGAGGGTGAGCGGCGCTTGGCGCGCCCGTCTACCGGTCGGCCCTCGATGAGGGGTGGTGGGAGACCGCGACGGTCGAGCAGGCGGCCCCACGTCTACTCCGTGGCCGGGCGGTTCGCGCAGCTCGACCCGGAAGCCTCCCGCGCGGTGGCAGAGTGCGAGCAGCAGGCCCAGCTGCGGTGGAGCATCGACCTTGCCCAGCCCAGCCAGCCGCTGACGAGCCAGGACGTGGACCCCAAGGTCCTGGCGGCGGCTGCGCCGGCGATCGCCCGGCGAGGAGCAGGAGGACTGGGGACGGCGTCTTGATGAGTCAGCCCAGGGCACGACCGTCGGAGCCGAGGCCGTGACGCCGCGTCCCAGGAGCCTCCGGCACGCTCAGCCTCCCGGGTCGACGCCATGGAGGCCGAGGCAGGCCACGGCTGTGGCCTGGGTCAGGAGCACTACAGCCCCCATGACGCGCCCTGGCTGGCGGGCCTCGATGAGGACTCCTCCAGCGGGCAGTGGGCCCCAGGCTGTACTCCTCCCTGGCGGCCGAGGGCTGCGACCTGGACGCTCCGCCGGCCCTGTCGTCCCTGGACGGTCGGGTCAGGCCCGACATTGAGTCGCAGGCGGCCGAGGGCTACCAGACAGCACTGGCGGACGCCACGGGCGCTGACCGCAGCCAGGTCGATATCGGCTCAGTGATCGGTGCTGACAGTGCGGCGGCGCTCAAACGGTCCTGGCAGGTTGAGCACGACGGCGCCTATCGATCCGCAGCAGTGGCTTGCACTTCGTCTACCAGGGAAGCCGGGTGGCGCAGACGGTGCCCGGGACGGTGCAGCTCGCCGACTCCCTGCCCGTAGCGGCACGTACACCGAGCTGGCCAGGCGCGCGGCCGCTGGGGAGAGCTGAGCAGGCCGGTTTGACGCCGAGGCTACCTCGACAGTCTCCAGCTGCACCAGCGGCTGCCCTGGTCACCAGCTTCGGAGTAGATGGCAGGGGAGAACGCGGCGTCCAGGGGACGTGTGGCCGCGTACCGCATCGCCTACGCCGGCGCTGCCGCTGAGGCGCGTGGACGGGCCTCAGCGGCTCACGCGCGCACCACCCTGGAGGCAGGTGAGGCGCGTGAGGCTCTGTACGCCTCCGGAGGGGCACCTACCGCGACTACGAGCAAGGAGCAGGCTGATGTCTCCTGGGCTCGTGCTAGTGAGACGGTCTGGGACTCGCAGGCCGCTCGAGAGGAGTGGGCGCAGCAGCAGCTCGAGGCCGGTGCCCCACCGGAGGCGGTACGCGCGGCGGTCACTGGCCAGCAGGCCCTGCACGAGCCAGCCTCCCGGGCCACGCGGGCGCCGTCCAGCCCACGTCGTCGCGGCCGGGCTCGTGGCGTGCGCCAGAACGGGCCGAGGAGACGCCAGCAGCGCCTCTAGGAGGTACACCGGGTAGCAAGAGGTTGGTCCCGCCACGATGATCGTGGCGGGACCAACCTCTGCTTTGTCCGCGACCGTGAGGTCAGGCGCGTTCGTCGAACAGGTTGGCAGGCGCCGGCTCAGTGGGCAGGGCGCCGCCCTTGTGGGGGCGCAGGGTCTTGTGGCCACGGTCGGACTTGCAGCCCCGGAAGGGGCCGGCCTCCGCGTCCAGGACGACCGACATGATCGGGTCGGCGTACTCGACGAGCCAGGCGGCCATGGCTGTGGGGCCGTCGTGGACGCGCATCTGCTCCCAGGCGGTCCACAGCGCCGTGAGCCGGAAGACTGCTTCGTCGTGGCACCACCACTGCGGGCACCACGTCAGGGGTCTGGGAACCGTCGGTGGGACGCTCCCAGACCACCGCGATGAAGTCCTCGACGAACTTGTCCAAGGTCGCGTGCTGGAGCTGGGCCAGGCCCTCGTCGTCCGTGTCGTCGTTCATGCGGTCGAACAGGCCGGCGGGGGGCCGGCTCGCAGAGGCAGGCAGCGTTCTTGTGGGGGCGCAGGTGTTTGTGGCCGCGGTCGGACTTGCAGCGGAAGGGGCCGGCCTCCACGTCAGGACAACGCTCATGATGGGGTCAGCGTGGCGGGTCAGCCAGGCGGCCATGGCTGTGGGGCCGTCGTGGACGCGCATGTGCTCCCAGGCGGTCCACAGCGCCGTGAGCCGGAAGACTGCTTCGTCGTGGCACCACCACCTCAGGCACCACGTCAGGGTCTGGGAACCGTCGGTGGGACGCTCCCAGACCACCGCGATGAAGTCCTCGACGAACTTGTCCAAGGTCGCGTGCTGGAGCGGCGGGTTCTCCTGGTTACTGCTCATGGTCTTCACGTAGCGCGTGGGCTCACAGAACCTGGGCCGGCTTACGGCTCGGGGCCTGCTTCGTAGGCGTCCTCGGTGTGGCCGGCGCCGGCGGGCGACTGGCCGGCGATCCGGCTGGCTGGGCCAGTGCGGCCATGCGCTGGATGCGAGTGCGCTGCTCATCGCTCATACCGCCATCGTCCTGGGCGCCCGTCTGGCTACCCGCCTGCTGGGGTGCGGCTGGTGCTGCACTACGGGCCGGCGCAGTAGCGGCAGTGGTGGTGGCCGCGTTCTGGCCGCTCGTGGCCTGGGCGACGGCGCGCCGGTAGGCGAAGGCCTCCAGGTCGGGCACACCGGCGTGCAGACGCCTGAATACCTGCACGGTGTTATCCAGGAGGTGCTGTGCCGTGCGGGTCTGGCCTTCCTGCCGGTAGAGGTCGGCCAGGGCGTCGGCCAGGCGCAGTGCGGACAGCGCGACCAGGACGCCGCTGGAGAATCCGGGGCGCATGTGCGCCGTCGAGATCAGGCCGGCAGCTGGCACGATGGCGGCGCTGGTGGGGTTGGACTCGGCACTGCGGGTCTTGGTCTGTGCGTGGCGGCCTACGGCCTGCGAGGCGCGCTCCATCATGGCGCGCTCGGGCGTGCCGGGCTCGTAGCCGTGAGCGACGGCGGCCAGCAAGCCCGGCGACGTCGGTGGTGGCGTCAGCCAGTGCTGTGGCGTCGGTGGGGTCGAGGCCGGCCAGGCGTGTGCGGTAGACCTCGAGGGCCACCGCACGTGCTTGAAGCTGTGCGGAGCTGGCCACCGTCTCACGGGCGGGGAGTGTTCCCTTCCAGGCGTCGCGCCAGGTGTCGACGGCGTGCTGGGCTGCGGCTGGTGTGTCGGGCCAGCGGGTGCGCAGCCTGTTCAGTGTCAGGTCGCGTGCGATCTTGCCGCCGGCGTACCACTGCGCCTTGTGGCCCTTGGGCTTGTGCAGCGCGACGCTGTAGCCCACGACGACGTCGGTGCGTCCGCGCGCGAATCGCGGCCGCGCCCGCACGCCGAGCTCACGCAGGCGCAGCACGAAGTCGCGCTCACTGCTCGCTGAGGTTGCTGCGGCGCGAACGCGGGGCAGCAGGATCTCTCGGTCGGTGCGGTCCTGGCCGCGCCGGGCGGAGGCTTGCAGGTCGGCGGCGGTGTCGGCGCGTGCGCTACGGGCGTGCTCTCGGGACTCGATGACCTCCAGCCCGTACTTGTGCTCGAGCTTGTTGCATGCGGCGCTGGCCTTGACCATGTCCTGCCACTTGCTCCACTTGGTGCCGTCCTCCCGAATGATGTTGACGGCGATGTGGATGTGGTCGCCGCCGTTCTTGGCGGACCCGTGGTGGATGGCGACCCACCGGCACGGGGCCTTGCCGTCGGCGCCGGTGAAGCCCATCTGGTCGGCGAAGTCGCGCGCGATTGCTGCCACCTCTCATCGCCCTGGGCAGCCTCCTCGGGGCTCAGGGACAGGGAGCAGTGCCACACGTGGTCAGCGACTGGCCCCTTGATGACCTCACGTACACCAGGCTCACCGGTCTTCTCGTCGATCTTGTCCATGTTGACCACGCGCCGGCTGCCCGTGGAGCGGGTGCCGGTCTCGTTCATGAACTGGTCGACGTACTTGGCGATCTCGAATCCCTGGGCGGCACTGAGCCTGTCCCACGCCCCAGCGGCGCATGATGACGTCCGAGCGGCCACCAGGTGCGGGCTGGTGTGCTCGTTGGCCCGCCCCCGGCCGACAAGGTACTGAAGCAGCCCGGCCGTGTTGCCGCCGTCGCTGATTGCGTTGATCATGACCGGCGCACCCCGACCAGGATCGCGTTGATGTCATCGTGCAGCTGGTGAACCTCAGCCACTACAGCGTTGAAGCTCGACGGGATCTCACTGGTGGTGTTGGCATGGTGCGCGACCTGGTTGAGGTTGGTGGTCACGCCGACGAGCTGACGCCGGTAGTCACGCAGCTGGGCTACCAGCTCGTGCACGCCACCCACGTCCACGCCGTCACCCGCGCTGGCCGGGTGCAGCGCGCAATCCACCAGGATCTTCGCCATCGACTCCCCGACACCTCGGAGCGAGTCTCCAGCAGAGCACGCTCCTCCTCCGTGAGGTACACCGTCAAGCGCTGACGTCGAACACCCTGCGTGCGCGCGCTACGACGACGATCCAAACGCGGCCCGCGCGTTACGACGCCCACGTCGTCTGCGGTGCTCGTCACCGCAACCACCTCAATTCATGCCCAGCGCAGCGGCGCAGAGGGACCACACGACAAGTGTGCCAAGCGAGACGCGACAAGTCGAGCGCAAACCTACCTAGCACATGTGCTGGGTACTATCTTTGCTCCGCGTACGCGGTACCGGGCCCGTGGTGACGTTTCGGCGAATGCTAAATGGTTCTTCCTTTGCCGGCCCGCCAGAGTGACCACGGGGTAATGATCAATGGGTGTTAGGCGGCGTACGGATGGCGGGCGGCTACGGACACCGGCCGCCGTGCCCATTGATTCCCGACGCTTCCCGGCCCCGGGGCCCGCTCACCGACGACGCAGGGTGAGCCCGGGTGGAGTGGCTGGGTTCGGGTCTGGTCCGGTCGGGCGTCGAGCGCCAGGAGGCGCTCGACGTTTGGGCCTTGCGTGCTCGCGCTCATTTTTCACCTGGCGTTAGCATTCGGGGTGTGGAGCAGGCGATGTCGATGTTGGTTCCCTCAGCCAGGGAAATGGTCCGCACGTTGGCGTCCGCCTATCCCGACACCGACGTGTGCGTACGCGCACTGCCCTGGAGATGCCGGTGCTGCGAGAGAATCACGCCGGCCTTCGGCCTGGTTCACGTCGATGGCTGTGTTCAACCGGTCTACATCGTTGACGCGGCCTCGGGACTCGGACTGGAGTACGCGCGCGACCTGCTGGAGATTGTCGGACACCCGTTGGTACGCGCGATCAAGGTGCGCACCTTGCGCTCGGGCCGTTCGACATTTACCACCGGCTGCGTCTACTGCGACACGCTGATCGAACCTGGACCTGTCCGAGCAAGGCTCATCGAGATCATGATCGACAACACTGTCGAGGACATGCCACTGATGCTGCGTCTACCGCGACCCGAGCTCGAGATGCACCTACTCAATCAAAGCATCCCGCCATGTTCTGCTGAGCCCAACTGATTGGTTGTCGGGCACTCATGACGTCGTGAGCACCTGCCGATCAGCGCCACCGAGGGTGTCCTCGTACGGTCGAGACGGCGGGCACCTCCGGTGTGCGCCCACGTTCTACGTAGTGGGTGAGCGGCCGCCAGTGGGGCGGTCGCACCATGAACGTAGGAGAGGCAACCGTGACACCCACCGATATGAGCCCGGTCGACGAGCTGCTGGCTGCTGAGAGCGACCGTGACAAGCGCGCGCGTGAGCTCGGCGCCGCACTGACCGCGCTGCTGGGAGACGTCGAGACCTACAGGACGGCGTGGAAGCAGGCACTGGCCGCCGGCTTCGCCAGGACCGACCTGCTGCGCGCCGGATTCATCGACCCGGCCAAGCTCCCCCGCCCCAGGCGCACCTCCGCTGCGACCCCTGCGCGAGAGGCACCAGCAGTAACCAGCCCACGCACTGAGTCGGACAGCTAAGCAGGAACGGAAGGGGACAAGACAATGACAGTACAGACCATGGACCGCACCAGTACGATGCGAGCGAGCGTCGAGCTGAGCGAGCAGGGAGGCTCGGTGTCGATTGACGGCACCTTCCACGCCCTGCGCGCCAGCAACGTCGATGACGCACGTATGGAGGCCCTCGAGCTGCTGCGCCGCTTCGCCCGGCGACGTCGGCGGCCCTCGTCACCGTGCGCAGCGTCGAGGCCGTCGAGGGGTGTTCGACTTCCTCATCAACCCTGACGGCTCCACCCACCTGCCCGCACGCGAAGATCCCGCACCGGCGCAGCCCGCTCCCCAACGCCTCCGCCACCGGCCAGTCAGCCCGCCGAGCACACGGAGACACCCACCACGGCGCCCTCACCCGCGCCGGCCACCACCACTACGCCACCTGCTGCCCCTGCCGCCTGCCGTCACGCAGCCCGCGGCGCCGGTGGTTGCGCAGCCAGCACCAGCACGTCCTCCTGCCGGCGCCGCGCCTGGTGCCGATGAGCGTGAGCCCGGCGTGCCTGCTCCGGTGCACCAGCCTCGGCGTGAGGGAGGTCCAGGCCGAGCTGCGCCGTCAGTCTCTGCTGGAGGAGATCACGACCCAAGGACCCGCCCACCACGGTGTGAGGGGCATGCTCAACGCAATGGGCTTGAAGCTGGCCCCGTCGGCGGCCGAGCTGATGGAGCGTGACAACATTAGCAAGGTCTCTCGTCACTGGGTCGGCCCCAGGACAATCGCCGTGGTCAACGGCAAGGGTGGAGCAGCAAGACCCCGTCAACGATCCTGCTGGCTGCGCTGCTGGCTCGTTACGGGGGCGGCAACGTCATCGCCTGGGACAACAACTCCACTCGTGGCACGCTGGGCTGGAGGACAGAGACCGGTGGCCATGACGCGACCGTGGCTGACCTGCTCCCCCGCGCCAGCTACCTGCTGGGGACCGAGGCAAGAGCCTCGGACCTGGAGGATTCACTCACCACCAGAGCGTGGACCGCTTCGACGTGCTGCGCTCTGACCCCACGCAGCTGGCCAGCGAGCAGCCAGCCGATGAGGTCAGCTTCCGGGCCGTGCACGCGGTCCTGGCGCGCTACTACCGCATCATCCTGATCGACACGGGCAGCGATGAGTCGTTGCCTGCGTGGTCGTCCGTGATCGAGCGCACTGACGCGATCGTGGTGCCGACCATCACCCGTCCGGAGCACGCTGAGTCGGCCAGGCTCCTGCTTGACGGGCTGGCTCGCAGCGGCCGGCACGGTGAGCGGCTGGCTGAGCAGGCCACCGTCATCGTCTCCCAGGCCTCGGCCTCTGGGCCGGCGCCGGCCCACTACGTCGAGGTGTTCTCCGGCATGGCGCAGCGGCTGTCGGTATCCCCTACGACCCGGCGATGTCCAACGGTCCGTTGCTGCTGGACTCGCTGGGAGCGACTACCAGGCGTGCCTGGCTCGCTGCCGGCGCCGCCATGACCGACGCCCTGGCCTGAACCCGCGTCACCGCGCATTGAGGGGGTCTCCCAGGAACTTCCTGGGTGACCCCCTCATCCATCCTCGGGAACAGACCTGGCTTGCTAGTCGATGGTTGAGCGCACGGCGCTGACCCTCCACGCACCGCCGGTGTTGGTCAGGGTCAGCCAGTAGCGAGTGGTGCGTATCAGCCCGTTCCATCCGTTGTCGGCGTATGCCCTGGTGCTGACGGCCCGCTGGCGCTGCGCCTTGGTCGCGGTGTCGGGCACTGGGTCGTCAGTGTGGCGGTCGATGTTCTCGACGACGTCGTGGGCCTGGTGCTGCTGCATCATGGTCCACCGGTTGTCGGGGCGGGCCAGCTCGGCGCCGTCGGCACGCTGCGCGGTGGCGGCCAGGTCGCCGGTCGGTAGCGGCCTAGCGCGGGTCCACACTGCCTGAGAGCCGGCGTCGGTGCGGGCGTCGTGCACCGACAGGGCCACGGCCACCGCATCGGCCACGGAGTCGGGGTCAGCGTCGTTGGTTTCGCCGAGCACCACCGGTGTCGGCAGCGGGCTCGCCGCTGGCGCCGCCGAAGCACTACCGGTAGGCGTCGAAGCCTCACTGGGCGCCTGCTGCTGGGAGCATGCCCCCACGCCGGTCGCCAGTGCGGCCGTGACCAGGGCCGCGAGTACTGGAGCTGCTGATCTCACGGGTGCCTCCTCGTGGGCTAGTTGATGTGGACGTAGTAGAGGCCGCCTGCCATCTGGTAGACGGTGGTCTCTCGGACAGGGATGCCCTCGGTGGCGGCCTCGACGATCGTGTTGTTGCCGGCGTAGATGGCGACGTGTCCGTCCCAGCACACCAGGTCGCCGGGCTGGGCCTGGTCCTGGCTCACGCGTGAGCCTGCGGTGCACTGCGTCGCCGAGGAGTGGGCCAGCTCGATGCCAGCGGCGGCGTAGGCGACCTGCACCAGGCCGGAGCAGTCGTAGCCGACGTCGTCGAGGCTGCTCCCCACCGTAGAGGGCTTACCGAGCTTGGACCGGGCCATCGCCAGGATCTTGGAGCCTCTTGAACCATCACCGCCACTGCCACCTCCGCTGCCGCCGCCTGCAGCCTGGGCGACTCTCTGAGTGATCTGCTGGACGTAGTTCTGCGTCTCCGCAGACGGCGGGATGCCCCCGTACTCCTCGACCGTTCCCGGGCCGGCGTTGTAGGCGGCAAGGGCCAGGGTTGAGCACCTCGCCCTTGACCTTGCCGGCGTCGATGAGCTTCTTCATCTGGGCGGCCAGGGAGCACATGAAGTGCCCCTGGGGAGTAGATCGCGTCGTGGCCGTTCATTGGGTCGGCCTTCCGTCTCCGTCGCCGTCTTTACCTTCCGTCTTCCAGGTGTCGGGCATGAACTGGGCAAGTCCTAGAGCTCCGGCCTGGCTCTTGGCCTGAGGCTGCCAGGACGACTCCTTGCCGATCTGGACGGCGATCACTGCGCCACTGATCTCGGGGCAGATCTTGCCGGCACGGGACACGTCAGTCTGATACTCGGGCGGTACGTCGATGGGGACCGGTCCGTCTGCCTTCTTCTCGTCCCCACCGTCCTTGCCTCCGCCGCCGGAGGCAAACATGAGCGACATGGTCAGCGCGGGCACCACCAGGAGCGCCCCGACAATCCCTTTGGCCTTCACAGGTGCATCCCTTCTCCACGCGCGCGGGGGCGCTGCTGCTGGGGCGCGCGACTGGGTCTGCCCCCGCCTCCCGCCGGCGTCGGAGGGCCCTGATGTGCCGAGGGGCCTGCTGTGGGGTCGCTGCGGCCACAATCGCCTTGATTCGGTCCGGGTTGAAGCCCGCCGTGCGCTGCCCGTCCACCTCGATGATCGGCGCCTGGCGTAGCCCCTCGGACCCTGAACTGCTCCACCAGGTCCGGCCGGCTGCTCAGGTCAACGGCCTCGTAGAGCCACTCCGGCCTTGTCGAGCTGGCGGCGGGTCATCTTGCAGCCAGGGCAGTTCGGTGTCGTGTGCACGGTCAGCTCTGGCGCCTGGGCCTGGGATGCGTCCTGTTCCCGCTCGGTGGTGGGCGTCGGCGACGTCGCGCTGAGGACGCTCGTGCTGGTGTCGGGCCAGGTGGTCCTGACCTGGTCCCATCATCTCGGCGGTCGTCATCGTGGACGTGCCTGTGAGGGGTGGTGATCGTGACCTGTCCCGGGCTGGTGGTGATGACGCGGCAGTCCATACCGCCTCCGCGCATCTCGAGCAGCCGTCCAGTGGCATCGGCCTCGAGAGGTCCCCTGGGCTGGTCTCCACGACGGTGACGCGGGCGTCGCCGCCGGCCAGGGTCGCCTGGGCCTGCGCCCAGCGCTCCAGTGCGGAGGCCTCCTCGTTGGCCCAGCCCGGGGCGCCTGCGGTGAGCCATGTGGCCCAGGTGCGGGCGGTGTACTCATCGGCGTCGCGCAGGACCGCGGAGTCGATGTCCCACCTGGCCTGCTGCGCTGACACGGGGGTGGCGGCCTCGTAGCGCTCGGCGTCGCTCAACGGTGTGGGATCCACCCACGGGCCCACGGTGCCGGGCTCCACAGACTGCCGGTCAACGACCTTCAGCAAGGGACTGTCCGGCTCGACAGAGACGCCGATCGCGATGGGGCGGTGTGAGGCGCCCATGGGCTGGGCCCTGACCCAGGCCACGCCCCGGTCCAGGTCGAAGCTGGTGGACGCGGTCTCGCGGGCGGCGTCCGGCAGCAGAGAGTCGACCCGGATCAGGCGCGTGCGCAGGTCGTTGAAGATGTTGGTGGCCGACCGGCGCGGAGCTGCCGCGTCACGGGCAGCTATCAGGCCCTCACGGACACTGCTCGCGGCGGCGTCGAACTGCTCCTGGGGCATCCCCAGGATCGTTGCGGCCACCTCGGTGCTACTCATCTCGTCTACCCCGGGAGTGGCGGCCAGGGTCTGGGGACAGCCACATGGTGCGCTCGTCGCCTGGGTCGAGTGCGCCGCTGCGCAGCTCCTGGGTGATTGGCCCGCCAGCGCGTATCGCGAGCTCGTCACCGTCCAGTGAGAAGGTCACTGACTGCTCGTCCCAGGACCCCAGTGGACCGGCCTCGGCGGCCGGGGTGTGGACCTGGACGCTGACACCGACCGTACGGTCCCAGTGGAGGGCGGGATCCTCAACCTCGAGGCCGTGGTCCCGGAAGCCGGCCGTGTGGGGGTGCAGGGCCTCCCAGGCCGCCTGCCCAGGCTCCCGACGCGCCTCCCGTACGGCGTAGGAGAGCAGCTGGCGAGCGTGCTCGTCCGTCAGCCCGCCGGCGCTTTGGGCCCCCTGAAGACTTAGGAGCGCCCGCTGGCCGGTCTCCTCGATGGTGAGCTCACTCCTCATCCCGGGAGTGGGTAGTAGCCCGTGCTCGGTGCGCTCTGGGAGCACCATGATCTGTGCCGTGACGGTGCGCCTGGTCGGGCTGAAGTCGATCTCCATCTCCTCGGCGTCCAGTCCCGCCGGTGTGGTGATCGTATCAAGGCGCTCCAGCAGCTGGCCTGCGGCCTCCACGTCCCTGCCTGTAGTTGTCCCAATCCTGAGCCAGTGCCTGGTTCAGGGTCGTCAAAAGCGCCACTGTGTGCTCGGGCGGCCACGGACGCTATAGGCGACCGTCTGCGCCTGGTCGTCCCAGGGCGACCTCGATATCGACGCCGGGTGCTGCGGGGCCCGGGCCCGCGCCACTCGATCTCACGGCCCGGGCCGGTAGGGGCCGTGAGGCCCTCGATCACTTGGCGCGCAGCCTCGGGCAGGTCCTCGGTTGCCGCGTAGACCACTCCTGACGGTAGGTACTCGACCGTCAGTTCCTGTCCTGGTGAGCTGATGCTGTACTCGCTCATGCGTGCCCCCTTGTTTCGAGCTCGGGTGGGCCCGGCGCCTGCCGCCGGGCTCCTACCCCTATCGTAGGGCGTGGGCGCACGCTGCTCAGACAAGCAGCGGCGCCAGCACAAGGGCTTTGTGCTGGCACCAAATTGCGAGTGGCGATGTTGTCAGTTCAGCAACTCACCACCATCGTCTAGGTATAGATATCCGAAACTGGCGAGGCAAAATGCGTCACATACATCCCCTGTCTTGGTTTTGATTTGAGGAACTCCACTGAAGCCAACATTGATGCCTGCCACTCAACTATAGATCGCAAGGTATTCCACCACCAGAAGCGGCCCTTCCTCGAACAACCCTTTTTGATCCTCCTGCGGTCCTTGGCGCTCAAGTTTACGTCTTTCGTCGCGACCGATGAGGTTCATCCCAGGAAGTGATGCAAGGAGATACCAGCTGTCTTTACTGACCGCTTTCTTAACTTTGGCTATTATGCGAGCTCGACCGTCAATTTCGGCGGAATCAACGATGCAGTCAGGCTTGAGTGATCCAATAATTCTCCAGTCAGTACAATCGTCCTCTCCTATAACTACTGGAGCAACACCAAAGCTATTGATGGCAGCGGCCATGGCACCTAGTTCCTTGGGCGTAGGAAGACCCTTTACGTCGAGCTTGAGGGCGCTCGCCTGCGGCATCAGGTCTTCCATGATTTGTAGACCTTCTTTTACCTTAGGGTTGGAGAACACATTGATAGCGTCCGGAATGTAGACATCGCACTCCCAGTGGATTACCGCACCCATGCCAATGTCTTTAAAATCATCGTCAGGGTTCCCTACCTCAACCCAGGCCAGTCCCTCCGAATCGGAATTACCGGCCGCAATAAGGCGCTGGAGACGCGACGCGTCATGATCTTCGTAGGTGAGCTCCGTCTCTTGCTCTCCTGAAAGACTACCTTCAGTCTTAACTAGCCCCAGATCAACACCACCTCCTCCTCCTTTAGTCTGGGAGGTTCTTGAAGACAGTGACTGACGCACTCCGCCCTCGATATTGGCCAGGAATGTAGCGAGCATCGCCGAGTCTAGGTATTGAGGTTGAATGATCATGTGTTCTACTTTCCCTGCTGAGTTGCGTTTCTTGGTTAGCGTCGAGAGCGACGGCTGTCAGATGGTGGGAGTGCTTTGGCGGTTGGCGAGGTAGATGCTGAGGGCATCGCGGATGGCTGCACTGGGTGTTATCCGGGGGCTCTCACGCTTCAGCTGTCAGCTCGCGGCGGCCATGTCGATGGTCAGGCGCAGGTTCAGTGCGTGGGCGATGCGCCAGAGAGTTGAGACGGACGGGACCTGCCCGCCGTTCTCGACGGCGGAGATGACTGACTGTTGGGTTCCCATGCGTCTAGCCAGCTCGGTCTGGGTTAGTCCTGCACGCGTGCGTGCGGCGTAGACGAGCTCGGCGAGCTGCAGGCGGGCCTCTTCCTCGGCCTCAGCGGCGTCGAATCGGGCACGCTCGTCCGGGGTCATGGCGGCCAGGGCCTCGGCCTCGGCCTGTCGGAACGGTGTGGTCCTCATGGTTACTTCCTCTTCTTTCGGGCGTGCCTTGGTCGCTGCCTGTGTGGACTGGTGAGCCGCCTGGGCCCGCCGGGCTCGTAGGATCTCCCGCCGCTCGTTCTGGCGCTGCTTGCGGAAGGTGGTCAGCGTGATGGCCTTCCGTTCGGGTTCGAGAACGTACGTGATCCGTCTGGCCACGCCCTCGCAGGTGAACCGCAGCTCGCGCAGGCCTCCGCCCAGCTGTTTCGACAACGGCATGCCGACCATGTGCCCAGCGTCCTCCAGCCGAGTCAGTACGCGACGGGTCGCCGCCTTCCCCTCGGGGGTCAGGCCCTGATACCAGGTCAAAACCTCATCGGAGAACTCAACTGTCCATCGCATGAGCCTAATATATCACAGCAACGATATCACATCAAGACGATATTCTCGTTTCTGTTGGTCGCTGACGCCGGTGTCTTGTTGGGTCTTGTTCGTTCTCCTGACCATCCGAGCCGGTCCCCTAGCGCGGAGGTTGGGGTAAGGCGCCGATCGTGATTTGCTGCCGGTTGTGGCTGACTTGCTCTGGCCACGGCTACTCAGATTCTCGGCTTGGGCTGGCGTCGACTCGGCGTTGGGTGGCGTTGGGTATAGAGCGCCAGACCACTCAGGGCGGCTCTCTGCTGGTCAACATCGACGGCGAGGTAGCGGCCTGTGGTGGCCAGTGACTCGTGGCGCATGAGGGCTCTGGACGACTCGACTGTCGGTGCCTGCGCGCAGGAGTGAAGTCGCGAAATAGTGGCGCAACTGGTGGGCGGTTGCGGGTGCGTCGGCGCGGTCGAACGCCTGTGAAATGACGGCGCTGACGGTCTTGGCCCGGACGGGCACGGCCGGGTCCTTGGGGACAGGGAACCAGAGACCATGGCGGGGGTAAAGACTGGCCTGCTGGAGGATGAGCTGGTGGGCGGGGAGGTGTCGGTTCTGCCTCCTTTGCCGGTGATGGTGATGGTGCCGGCGACAGGGGCTGATGTCCTCTCCGCGGATCTTGGCGATCTCGTGGACGCGCATACCCGCCCAGGCACCGAGGATGATCTTGGTTCGGGTGTCCTGTCGGAGCGGGAGTGCGAGGACGGCGTCGAGCTGGGCGTCGGTGACTGGTCGGGGGTGGCGGCTGGGGTCTTGGGTCTGGGGACGCGGGTGGTGGGGTCGTCGGCGCGGTGGTCGGACTGGAGGAGCCACTTGCTCCAGGCTCTCAGGATCGTGAGTAGGCGTTCTTGGTGGCTGCGCTGGGGAGGTGGCGAGCCAGGTGCTGATGGCTTGTGGGGTCAGGGGCTGCGGGGTCGGTGCCGGTGGCGGTGGTGATCTGGTTGATGACGCGGATTCGTTCGGTGATAGTGCGGGCGGAAGGCCTTGTCCTCTCATGGACGCCTCCCACGCCTTGACCAGGAGGGTGGGGGCGTCGTCTTCTCCAACAATTCTTAAAGGTGTTGTCATTACTTAATGATTGATCCCTGGCGCTGCGTTCCGCTGGGGTTTAGGGCAGAGCGGTGCAGGTCAGTTATCGCAGCATGTAGCGCGAACGCCGGGCCCCGTGACAACACGGGTGCACCGGCGTTCCCTTCCATTCCGCGCCGTGACGCGGCGGCAGCATCAGGTTATCCCACGGGCGCGTCTCCTTCTAGGGGTGCGGTGGCCGGCCTCGGGGTATCTGGCCGGCGGGTGTCGGGGTCAGGGGTCTGCCGTCGTTGAGTCGTTGTTCGGCCTCGGTGACGCCGGCCTCGATCCAGTCGGCGATGAGCTCGCTGTAGGTACGGAAGGGAGCGTCTGGTTGGGCGCTCTCTAGGCGCCATACGGAGCGCGCTCTGCCTGCAGGCTCGATGGGGACACGGATGGTGATCTTCTTGAGGACTGGAGCGTCTGTGTTTGCCAGCTACGCTGGCATTGCCAGCATTGTCCCTATTGCCGTCATTGCTGGCAATAGCGGCATTGCCGGTTTGGCTGGCGGTGAGTGCTGCGGGATCGGGGCCGGCGGCTTTCGGGATGGAGACTGCTCGGCGGCGGGGCTGAGGCTTCACCTGCCCACCTCCGCACTCTGGTTGGTGAGGAAGTGCCTCGCTATGGCCTCGATGGCGGCGACGTAGTCGTATGCCTCCCGCTTGGGTACGGGCACATGGTTGGTGGCTGCGACGGCGACGACCTCCCTCTCGGGTAGGGGGTGGTCGATCACGTCGGAGCCGTAGATGGCTCTGAGCTCTTCACGCCACACTGCGCGGTCGAGCCGGTCGTTTCGCCAGCGGTTGATGAGGATTCCGGCGGTGGTGAGGCTCGGGTTGTAGTAACGCTGGACGGTGCTGATGGTGGTGGTGAGCTCGGCGACGCCGTCGACGGACGATGCCCTGGGTTCGGTGACAATGAGGACGTGCGTGGCGGCCGTGAGCGCGCTGAGGGTGAGTGCACCCAGCGACGGCGGGCAGTCGATCAGGACGACGTCGTCAGTCCTCGATGGCACCGTCCATAGCGGTGCGCAGGTGGAACTCGCGTCCGGGGCTGTTGTCGGCTTCGCGTGAGGCGAGCTCGCGCTGTGCGGGGATGACGTCGATGCCTGTCCATGCGGGGCCGGCGGGGTGGATGGCGGCGGCTAGGGCGCCGGCGCCGGCTTGGCCGGTGGCCACGGCGGTGAGGACGTCGTGGAGGGTTCGGCTCTCGACGTCGAGCTGGACGTCGAGGATTGATGTGCCGTTGGCCTGGGGGTCAACGTCGATCACGAGGACGCGGTGCCCGTTGCGAGCGAAGGCGTCGGCCAGGTTGACGGTCGTCGCGGTTTTTCCGACGCCGCCTTTCTGGTTGGCGACGGCGATGATGGGGTCACGGTGGTTGCTCCTTGTCGTAGTTGTGGGGGCGTGGCGGCGTCGTCGCGGCCTAGAAGGGGCTCGTCACCGAAGGAGGTGGAGCCGCCCGTGGCCCTGGGTCGTTCGGGGTGCCGCCTTGGGGCGCCTGCCAGGTTCCCGGCCGTTGCCGGCTGGACTGGGGCCTGCTGCTGGGGGCTGGCCGATGCCGGAGCTGAAGGCCGTGGGGCCGGCCTGGCCGCCTCCGAAGCCACCCTGGCCGCTGCTGCGGGCTGGCGGGTGACCTGAGCCTTGGCGTAGCGCAGGGACGGACCGATCTCATCGACCTGCATCTCCACGACCGTGCGGTTCTCGCCCTCACGGGTGGTGTAGGAGCGCTGAACCAGCCGGCCCTGGACGATGACGCGCGTGCCCTTGGTCAGCGACTCGGCCACGTTCTCGCGGCGTCGCGCCAGATCGAGCAGCGCATGAACAGGGGCATGGCCGTCCTTCCACTCGCCGGCCTGGCGGTCGAAGGTGCGCGGCGTGGAGGCGACCGTGAAGGAGGCCACCCGCTGCCCCGGAGGGCGTGAAGCGCATCTCGGGGTCCGCGGTGAGGTTCCCGATGATGGTGATGATGGTGTCTGCGGCCATGATGCTGTTTCCTTTCGGTTACTGGGTGATGAGGTTGGGGTTGAGGTCTTTGAGTGTCTTGTTGGTTGGGCTTCCAAGGCCTGAGGCCCATCCGTCGTCGTGGCTGTCGGCGACGCCGGCGGGGTCGACAGTTAGGGGCTTAGGGGCTCGAGGTTGAGGCTGTTCATGTGGTCTTGGAGTCTTTTTCTCCTTGGTGCGTAGTACGAGGGCTGTGCTGGTGTCTCCGGCGCTGGTTCGTTCCTGGACGGCTTCCTGCCTGGATGACTTGATTCGTTGTGCGACGCCTTCGGCGTAGCCGTGAGACGTATCCGGCTCGGAGTTCTTTTCGCTCGACTGGGGTCATCCACTGGTAGTCGTAGCGGTGGCTGCGTCGCCAGGTCGTCCAGGCGAGGCGGTCTGGGCGATGAGTGAGCTGGCTAGAGGGATGAGGGTGTCGAGCTCGGTGCGGAAGCCGGCGATGTGGACGGTGATGCCGGGGCCGGTGTCCGTGTTGTAGCGGCGTCGTCTGTCGTTGTAGTAGGTCGATGCTCCTGAGGCTCTGGCTACCTTGCCTATCCCGTATACCTGGGCGAGGGAGGGTGTTGAGGGGCCTCCGGGGACGAAGATGCTGGTGGTGGTGATCTCTTCGGTGTGGGCTGTGTTGAGGTCGAGGGAGGTGATGGCGTGTCTGGCCATGAGTCTGGCGGCGCGGTGGGCTGCGACCTCGCGTTCGTGTGGAGAGGCTGCGGGGTCCTCGGCGATGGCCAGTAGCTTGCGGATGGTGTCTGTCGCGCTCATGCTGCGTCTCCGATCTGTGTGCCGGTGGTTGTGTGTGGGGCCGGTTCGATGTGGATGTTGCCGGCGGCGATGGTGTTCTCGATGGTCTCGAGTGTTGTGAGTGTGTCTTGGAGGAGGTCTCGCCTGCGGCTACGCGGTCACGGACCTTGCTGGTGAGCCTGTTTACGGCCTCCATGAGCAGGAGGTGCTGCTCGAAGGTCAGTCGCTGCATGGGGTTGCTCCTTGGGTGTTGAGGAAGTCGTAGATGCTCGTCTGTCCTGGCAGGGGCTGCGAACTGTCATCGGTCTGGTTGGTGCCTGCGGGGTCGGTGGTGGTGCTCATGCCTTCTCCTCCCCCGTCTCCCTTACTGGGATCGTCGTGGTGGGGTAGCCGTCGGCGTCGTGGCGGTGGTGCACAGGGTAGACGGGGTGGCCGTTGTCAGGCCCAGGTGCCTGAGCAGGCGCTAGCGGAGCGCTCGGGGTCGAGGCTGAGCTGCATGCGGTGGACGAGGCTCGGCGATGGTGGCGAGCGTGCTGGCAGTGTCGTACTTGTCGCCGTCGTTGATGGCGTTGATGAGGGCCTGGGCCTCGTGCCCGGATGATGTGGGCGAGGCTGAGGGGCGTACTTGTAGGTGGTCATGCGCTTGTCTCCTCTTGAGGTCAGGTCTTGTTGACTGCATTGCTGGCAATTGCGTCATTGCAGGGCAATTGCGTCATTGCCAGCAGTCAGGAGAGACTGGCCTCTCGGGAGGGAGGGTACTTCCGCGCCGTTACAGGGTTCTCGCTACGGTGGAGACGATGCCTCATCAGGGGCACTCCCCTGCTGCTGCTATTGCCGGCATTGCCAGCAATCGTGCTAGTGCTGGCAATAGCACATCAGGGCCAGCCAGTTGCGGATGAGGGACGTCGGCGTGCTCGAGCCAGACCGTGACGGGCCTGCGGACTTTTAATCCGAAGGTCGTGGGTTCGAGCCCCACAGGGTACTGCACCGGCCTCGACCCCGGAAGGACCGAGGCCTTGTTCATACCCAGGGCGCCGGCAGCATCGCACTCACGCCGCCCTACCGGGACATACTTTCGGGCTACGTGATGGTTGCGGAAATCCGGTGAGCTCAGATGGCAACAATCCAGGCGGGGCGGACGCCTCGACCAGCAGGGAACGGGAGAGAACGCTCGTGTCGAGCCGGGCTCGATCGATGCCAGCCCAGATGCCGGATGCGAGCACAGCTCACGCAGCCACGGCGACAACCCGGCCCCGAGGCCCGCACCGCACGGATCGCAGACCGCTCCGGAGACTCACCACCCAGCCTCCGCGCTAGCCTGGTCATTTTTCCGTTTGCGGCGGCGTCGAGCACGCGCCCGACGTAGCTGCCGAACTTCTCGGTGATGCTGCCGTGGTCGTCGTCGGGCCATTCGCTCCAGGTGTGGCCGAAGCCCGCCGAGCGGTAGTAGGCCAGGCTGTTGCGGGCATGCCCGCCGCCATCGAATCCTTCGAGGCTGTTGGCGGGCACGTCACGGGTTCCGGTCACCCAGTTCAGCCGGAGCCGTTCCTTGGCGCCCGAGGAGAAGGCCATCTTCCCCTCGGGCGCGTCGCCGCCCCGAAGAGCAGGGAAGCCCCCGCCCGCCATGCGCTCGGCGTAGGCCGGGAAGAACCACTGGCTGATGAACTCCGAGCCGCCGGGTAGCCCACGAGCCAGACCCGATCCATGGTGGCGCCGCGCTCGGCGACCACGTAGTCGAGCGCCTGCTCCAGGTAGCGGACCTTACCGTCCTGATCCTCCATCCACCAGGTTCCGTCGTCTCCGGGAGCGCGCACCGAGACCACGTCGTACCCGCGAGCGCTCGCCGCCTCGACGACTCCCCGGCGCGGCCAGGCCGCCGCGGGACCTCTCGTCCTGGTCCTGGTTCCCCTGGCTGTGGAAGGACTGCCCGTCGCCGTCGAGGTGGACGACCAGTCCGACCGGCGCTCCCGCGGTCGCGTAGAAGAGGCAGTCGGAGGTCTCGTCCTCGTCGTCGGTGTGGGGAACGCGGCGAGGGACCGACAGGTCTCCCGACGTCGGCCTGCAGGCTCGGCGCAGCGCCGGCCCCGCGCGAGCGCAGGTACGGCGGCGGGAGTCGAGTGCGTTGCCGCTCGCTGCGGCCCCCGGAAGCGCAGCCCGGCCAGGATGAGGCCCGCCATCGCGCCGGTCAGGGCTCGCCGCGAGAGGTGCGCCGCCACGCTGTCCACCCACCTTCCCGATCGCCATCAGCCACTCGACGGTAGCACCGGCACCCCGGATCCGCTCGGCCGGAGCTGGGGCTGAATCGTCGCGCCGACGACGCCGCTCACCAAGGCGGGTAGGGGCTCAGCGCGGGAGCGCGGCGTCGGACACGACCCAGTTGCGTCCGACCTTCTTGCCGGGCAGGCGCCCGGAGGTAATGCGGTCGCGCACCGCCTGCGGAGTGATCCCGAGCCGGACGGCGGCCTCGGACACGCCCACGAACTCGACATCGTCGATCTTCGAGCCCTCGCGGCGGTCCCACATTCTGGTGGGGATGACCTCGATCCCCACCAGGTCGCCGACCTGCGCCGCCAGAGCGGTGGCTGTGGCCACGGCCTGGGTCAGCGTGTGGGCGGGCAGGGTGATGACAGCCTTGAGGGCCCCGGGGCATGCGGGTGCGTCCCCCGACGGCGGGGTGGTAGGAGGCGAAGGCCTCCATGACGTCGTCGATGTCGTCATTCTCAGTGGCGGGCTTGTTCGCGTGAATCGTGAGCGTGGCGTTGTAGTCCACAGTTCCCCTAGGCGCTTTGCTTACGCCAAGATTATTTCACCCGAACTTGGTTTTACCGCAAGTCTTCCAGGCAGGACTGCCCTGACCTCCTTGGCCCCGCGACCGCGGCCTCCACGTCCACGGGAGCCGCCGCTGCAGCCGCCTCGTCGGAGGCTGCCCGGCCCCCTGCTCGCCGCTTCCGCCACGTCGCTTCCCGCCGCGCCCGCCGCGCGCTCCCCGCTGCAGCCACCCCGGCCGCCTGACCAACCTTGGCTCCGCGACCGGACCCGGCCGCGCCCCGCTTCGCCGTGGCCGTGCCCCGGACGCCCAGTGGAAGCCCGACCGCTGGGGCTGCCGCCCTTGATAGGCCACACCCTCAGGCATGTCCTCCAGCGCGACGGCCTCGGCGACCCTGCCCCACGAGGGCGGACACGGCGTCGTCGTCGGGACGGATGCGCTCGATGTCCGCGCGGATCCGCGCCTTCTTGAGCAGGGACCCTGCACATCGTGCTTCTGCTCGAGGCAAGACCAGGGTGATGACGCTGCCGGCGGCCCGGCGCGCGCGGTGCGGCCCGAGCGGTGCAGGTAGGCCTTGTGCTCGGCGGGCGGGTCGACGTGGACCACGAGCTCAACGCCGGAGACATCAATACCCCCGGGCGGCGATGTCGGTGGCGACCATGACGTGCACCTGCCCCGTGGAGAAGGCCCGCATGGCGCGCTCGCGCGCGTTCTGGCTCATATTGCCTGCAGCTCGACCGCCGGAATCCCCGCCTGGACGAGCTTGCGGGCCAGGCGCCGGGCGAGGTGCTTGGTCCGAGTGAACAGGATGCGCTGCCCCTCCCCGGAGGCCAGGGCGCCGCACGATGCCGATCCTGGCGGTCTTGTCCGCGACCATCCACACACGGTGGGTCATGGCGTCCACAGGGCGAGGTCGAGGGGTCCACAGGTGCTGCAGCGGGTCGTGGAGGAACTCCTTGACCAGGGTGTCCACGCCGTTGTCAGGGTGGCGGAGAACAGCAGGCGCTGGCCGCGCTGTGGGGTGGCGCGCAGGATGCGGCGGACATTGGGCAGGAAGCCGAGGTCGGCCATGTGGTCGGCCTCGTCCAGGACGATGATCTCGACCTCGTCGAGGCTGACGATCCCTGCCCCGCAGGGTCCAGGAGCCGGCCGGGGCGGGCGACGACGACGTCGACCCCCCGCCTGAGGGCCTTCTCCTGGGGCTTGGCGGAGACCCCGCCGAGATGGTGGTGACGTCCATATCGACCACCCGGGCCAGGGGCTCGATGACCTCGGCGATCTGGAGGGCGAGCTCACGGGTGGGGCCAGGACCAGGCCGATGGGGTGGCCGGGGCGGGCCTTGTCCTGCTGCGCCAGACGCTGGACCAGCGGCAGACTGAAGGCCAGGGTCTTGCCCGAGCCGGTGCGGCCGCGGCCGAGCACGTCACGCCCGGCGAGGGTGTCGGGCAGGGTGGCGGCCTGGATGGGGAAGGGCGTGGTGAAGCCGCGGGCGTCGAGGTCGGCGGCGAGGTCTGGAGTCCACGCCGAGGTCGGCGAAGGTGGCCTCACCCGCGGTCAGGGTCTTCCCGGAGGCGAAGCGGTGTGAGGCGGAGGTGCGGTGTGCGGCCACGAGGATCCTGTCGTTTGGGACCGCGGGCACGCCGGCGCGTGTCGCTGGCAGCGTGCGCGTCGGTGCGTGAGGTGCCGGCGTACGCGGCTCAACGGCGCGGGGCGTCGGCGAGTCGACGCGCGCCGGGGCCGGGGCACCAGCCAGGTCGGGCGGCGCCCGGACCGAAAGCCATCCTGCCCGGGATCCGCAATGTGTCACTACGGGCGACTATTCACTGTGCGGGCATTCGATGCGGCGACCCGCGAAACGCTGTGACCAGCGGTTTGACGGCGCACCCCGGAAACGACGGCCGCAGAACCGACGGAAAAGTCGCCATTCGTGACGCCAAGGCCCCAATCCGGCCCCGACGGCCAGACAATGAGGCGGGCTACCTGCCCAGGCGGCGCTCCCGGCTGGCGAAGTCGCGCAGCGCTCCGCAGAAGTCCACGCGCCCGGAAGGCGGCCAGTTGACCTCGCGAAGTAGTACTCGGAGTGCACCGACTGCCACAGCAGGAACCCGGAGAGCCGCTGCTCGCCGGTGCGGATGACCAGGTCGGGGTCAGGGCTGACCCTTGGTGTGAGGTGCTCGGTGATGTCCTCCTCGCTGAGGGAGGCGGCCACCTCCTCAGGCTCGCCCCGGCGGCGGCCCGCTGCACAGCAGCTCGCGCACGGCGTCGGCGATCTCTGGCGGCCCCCGTAGCCGACGGCGATGTTGACCTACATGCGCCGATCCTCGGCCTCAGCAGCCTCAGCGGTCTCGACGGCCTCATCCGCCGGCCCATCCGACCCAGAGGCCTCCGCGCTGACGGCCGGGAGCGGACGACGGCGGCACGCAGGCGCTCGGCCAGCGGCTCGGGCAGGGAGGTCGACAGCGCCCACGAGGGACGCAGGCTCCAGCGGCCGGTCTCGGCGAGGCTCGTCGACGGCGTGGGCGATGATGTCCAGCAGGGGCGAGACTCGGCCGGGTCGCGGGCGAGGTTGTCGGTGCTCAGCAGCCACAGGGTGACGACCTGGACCCCATCTGCTCCAGCCCACCGAGGAACTCCTCGATCTTGTCCGCGCCGCGCTTGTGGCCCTGGGCGGCCCCAGAAGCCCATGGACTTGGCCAGCGGCGGTTGCCATCGAGGATGACACCCCGTGGTGGGGCACCGTGGCCGGGTCGATGCGCGCAGCCAGCGGCGCTCGTAGATGTCGTAGAGGAGGTTGTCGCCTGCCATGCCGTTTTCCTCAGGGGCTCCTCGGTGGGGTTGCTGGGGGACGGGGCCCGACGGCTCGAGGCCACCTCCAACGCTATCGCGCAAGGCCCCTCCTGCGCTGGACGAGCCGGTTAACAGCCGGGTCAAATCCGGCCATCAGGTTCGCTCGGGTTGCCGGGGCACAACGGAGGCGTGCCAGACGGCCGGGCCGCACCGGCTCTGGCGACAGCGGCCGCGGAAGCTGCCGTCGTACGCCACCGTGCCTGCCGCGTCACATCGCCGTCCGGATCGCTACCACCACAACCTACGCTCACGTAACCTACGGAGTCGTAAGGTTCAGCATCAGCCCGTTCCACCCCACTCCACCCAGAAGGACGCTCACGCCCATGTCACCGACGTCGCCCTCGACGTCGCAGGGCCCGCGCCGCTCGCGTCCGCGAGCGCCAGGGCGTCATCGCCTCGGTCAAGCCGAGGGCTGCGCGGATGGATCCACGCCGGTACCGCACCGCTGGCCTGGCGGCCTGCATCGTGCTGACGGTGCTGGCGCCGGGGAGCAGGGCCTGAAGTGGGCCTGCGCCGTCTACCTGACGTGCTCGCTGCTACTGTTCGCCAACTCCGGCGTCTACCACATCGGCACCGGGCACTGGCGGCGAAGGTCGCGGCCACGCTGCGGCGGATCGACCACGCGAACATCTACCTGCTCATCGCCGGCACCTCACTCCCCTGTCGGCGGCGCTGCTGCGACGCGCACGGCCACCCTGGTCCCTGGGGATCGTGTGGGCGGGGGCCGCGATCGGCACGGCCACGAACCTGCTGTGGATGCACGCCCCGCGCTGGTTTCACCACCGCCTCTACATCATCCTGGGCTGGGTGGCGATCTGGTTCCTGCCGCAGTTCTGGCGGGAGGCGGCCGCGATCGTATGGCTGTTGGTGGCGGCGGGGTGACCCTACACGCTGGGCGCCGTGGTCTACGCCCGCAAGACTCCTGACCCTCGCCGCGCTGGTTCGGCTTCCACGGGATCTTCCACGTGCACCGTGGCCGCGTGGGCCTGCCAGTGCGTGGCCTGCTTCCTGGCGGTTCTGCGCTGGCGGGACGACCGACTGAGCGAGGCGGCCACCGGAGCAACCAGCCCGACGCACGGCCCACCGCGCCGTCGAGCCGACTGCTATGTCCACCCTCCCCAACCCCTGCGACGATGTCGGTCAGGCGGACCGGCACGGATTCGCCGCCCGCCGCTAACCCCAGCCCGAGGTATTCCAGTATCTTTCGCCAACCGCACGCATTCCCTCAGGCTGCGGCGTGACTCGCGCTTCAAACCCGGTCGGCCTACGAGGCGCCGGGTGTCGTCGTCTAAGGTGACCGACCGGCTGCCGAGCGACCATCACCAGTCATCAAGGAGGACCCATGTCCGAGCAGTCACAGGGGCACCTGGCTCGCGGGAGGCCTACGACCGGCTGGCCGCCGGGACTCGAGCACCGCCAGACGACCGAGCGCAAGGAGATCGCCCAGCGCGTGGAGGCGGCCCCGCCAGGAGGGTGACCTGCGGGAGAACGCGCGGCTACCACGCCGCCCGCGAGGAGGCGGGACTCAACAGGCGCGCATCATCCAGCTCGAGGAGACCCCTGGAGAACGCCCAGATCGGCGAGGCGGCCGACGACGGCTCGGTCTCGGCGGCACCATCGTCACCGCGAAGGTGGCCGGCAAGGAGCAGGTCTTCGCCCTGGGCGGCCAGGAGATCACCGAGGACGTGCCCGACGGCGTCGAGGTCTTCTCCCCGACGCGCCGCTGGGGCAGGCTCTCATGGAGCACCGCGCGAGCGACACCGTCTCCTACGGGGCGCCCAACGGCCGGAAAGATCAGGCCGAGATCGTCAGAGTCAGAGCGGGTCTGAACCTCTTTCCCGCACCCCTTTTTCATCGAGCTGGGCATTCTTGCTGCCCCACCGACATTCCGTGGGACACCGTGAGACATGCCCAGCTCGACGTCTCCGCCCAGCCGCTCCTCGCGGTCAGTGAAGCGCAGGCAGGGAATGAGGGTCAGGCGCAGTAGCGTGTCCTCGTGTTCAGCGCCCTTCATCACTCGCTCAGCGGATCGGCGCCCGGCCGCCGCGAGACGCCATCCTGCCCTCCCCAGAGACCACCCGGTGCTGGGGACGCCCTGGACGGGCCGTGGCCCCGAGGGCGATCGGGTCATCACCTGGCGGCGGCTGCTTCTGGGGCGTGGGAGCGGATCTGTGGCGCCAGGACGGCGTCGTCTCGACGTCGGTGGGCTACATGGGCGGTCAGACGCCCAACCCCACGTACCAGGAGGTGTGCACCAGGGCGACCGGTCACGCCGAGACGGTACAAGTCGTCTCGACCCTGCCGTGTGCGGCGAGGTGGGGAGACCCCTGCTGCGGACTTTCTGGGAGAACCGACTCCACTCACCTGAATCGCCACGGCAACGACGTCGGCACCCAGTACCGCTCGGCGTGTGGACGACGACGCCGGCCCAGCGCAGGCGGCTGTGCGGATCACGAGGCATTCAGGGCGAGCTGACTCGCCTGGGGCTGGGCACCTGCGTCACCACCATCGAGGACGCCGCGGACGCTCCGGCTCAGTTCGGCGGCCCCCACTACTGGCCGAGGACTACCACCAGGCCTATCTGCTAGAACGGCGGCTACTGCAGCCACGGCTAACGGCGTGACCTGCCGGTCGGCATCACCGACCTTCCCGCCCAGACCGACATCCCTGGCTGAAGACGCCCCCGGCCTGAAACGGATCCACCGGCGCCCGCAGCACTGAGGACCGCGGTTGGCTGCCAGCACCTGCGGGCCTCGCAGCGCCGTCAGGCTCGGCCCGTACTCACGCGGCGATCAGGTGCCCGACCTCGGGGTTCGGTCACGCGGAGCGCGCGAGAAGGTGACGTCCCACAGAGGTGAGTTCTCGAGCTTGCCCTGCTCCGGCGGTGGCAAACAGCGTCCACCCGCTGGTCTCAGTGTCCCCGAGGCCAAAGCCCCAGAGCACTCAGCGGCAGATCCGATCCGTCCGAAGCTGGGACAGAGGTATCCCAGGTGATGACGTAGGCCTCCTTCGTAGCGAGGCCATGTCTCCCTTCGTTCAGGAACACATTGGTCCGACGCTCGGTGACCGAAGCATCTCCTGGGTGTAGGTCTCATCAACAAGCGAGCGCCCGAAGGATTCCACACGCCGGACTCTGACGCGCGGGATGCCGTTGTGCGCTCCAGGCATGAGGATCTCCGTAGCTGGATTGCCCTCGGGTTGCTCACCTCGCTGACGGTGGCGCCAGCAGGGGCGGTGAGCGTCAGACCGTGGACCTCAACCGGGTCACCCGACGGAGACGTCGGCTGCACGTTGCGCGGCTGCGTATCGGGGACGACCGGGATATCTGAGACAGGCCGCCACGTGGATGTTTCGCCGGGACTGGGCGACGGCCTTCCGGCGACGCTGCTCCTGCAGCTTTACCACTACGCCCGGAGCAACCCGCAATATATGACAACCCAGCGACCCCCAACGGAATCAGAACCGCCCTACGAGGCAGTATCAACGACATCAGCAGCCCTCCCAGCGGTTCCACTTTCCATCAGAGTAGTACTGACCATTAGAGAACTCAACAGTCTCATCGGCATACCCTATCCCCGCACTGGTCACCACCTCTACGCCAAACTTGCTCGCCCCCCATACTTAGAAGACCTCTTCGATACGTCTTGCCGAGTCAGCACCCCTCGATCCACCGCAGCATTAACGAAGGTGGCTGTAGCCTGATTAAGCTCTTGAAGTGAGTCCTTACCGGAGTTGAATCCGGGAACTTTGGCAGCAGCTAGAAAGTTGCGAGTCATTTGAGACACCTCCTGGAGTTCAGATCAGCCGAGGCCGTCACACCTGCCCAGACTCAAGCGAGGGCGGGTTATCGATCCCCAACAGCGTTGTTGCACCAATTTGGGCATCATAGAGCCGGTAACAGACATCATTCAAAAACCTTATCTGGGTCATTATTATCGGCCGTCACAGCAACAACTATCTCCCCAGATACCTCACTTGTCTCCCAGCACCCACAACACCGGCACGACCAGATGCCTGCGCATTCACCTTATGGTACGTAGTAACCGTGCCTTTTTTCGAGATTTACCTTACCTCCGATAGCAACAGCCGCACCAATCTCTGCTTTAGCACCGCAACACCCTGGGTGGCAGCAGCCTCTGCGCTTCCTTCTGCGCCAACCTGATAGTATATTTCTTTTTGGTTTTTGGGGGTTCATAGTGGTGGCGCTATCGATCACGCCGTTTAGCAATCACCAAAAAGTACCAGTGGAACGGTCAACCACCTTCTTTCTAAGAAGATAGTTCTTCAGGCCATCCTTTGCTTGCTCAGAGTCGACTTCATAGGTCACCCCGCGCTCTTCAGCTAGTTTTGCGGCAGCTTCCGCAGAGGCGCGAGACCCGTAGGTCTGATTATCAACCGTAAACTCGACACCGCCGCCATAACCGGTACTGACTCCAACCTTGTCTCCACGCTTGTCCAGTTTACCTAGTGTGCATTGGACAGTTTTTCCGTAACAATACCCTCATTGATCTCAACGTCAACTACCAGGCCAAGGCCGGCATTGAAATTTTGAGAATGTTGATGGGTGGTACAAGGATCAGTCGACTTATGCTTATCCTCTTTCGCTTTATCGTCAGTACTGCCGCACTGCATTCCTCCGGCCCCAATGGCCTCACTGACCTTGGAGAGGATTCCGCATGCGATATCGCGCCCATGGCTTGGAGCAACCGCGACCACTCCTCCAATAAGTACCGCCACAATGATGGCTATTCCTGCGAACTCAACTAATGTCGCACCGCATTCGCGATCCTTCCGGAACTCACGACCACGAACACCCGACTTCAAAAACAAAGGAAACATGTGTTCTCCACCTTCCACCCACTCCATAACATCAGACTGCACCAGTTTGCGCGAGGAACATGCAACTCACCGCACAGGGACAACTCCACCATTCAGAGATAGTCTTCCCTTCGCAATAGCAGCGCATACACGAGCGCTGAGACAACCGCTGCGATCGTGGCAAAAATAATCACCGCAAAGATCGACACCCAGCTACGCACCGAGTATGTGGGAACGATGTTAATAGAGCTTACAACAGCTGCAGGAATCGCCGAATGCATCACAAACACCATCACAGACCGGAGACGACGCCTTACGATAAACATCGCCAACAGACTGGCAACGAAAGATGAGAGCCCATTCATCCAGGCAACAGTTCCAACGACAGACTGCGCGGAATCAAGGGCGTCGAAAGCGTCAGCACGGAGACGGACAACATCACCACAGAATGCCACCATAGCAGTACCACTTGAGCGCAGCCCCAACGACGAGCAATAGCGGCGACCACGTATGCTCGTCGTCGAGCAGCACGTCACGATCCGCGTCTTCCATGAGTTCCCGACCTTTCTCGCCGTACACTCCTGCATGCACACAACGACCGACGCCCAACCAGGACGATCGCGACATAGCTCGCGCCTCACCCTTCTCAAACCACAGTAGGTCCACAGTGTTTTGCGACAACAGGGCCATCCGGCCCCACTCCGCCCCTACTAACAGGGGCAGAACTCACAGAAACGTCCGTGGTAATGCGCAAAGCACGTCCCCACTTCGATTCACCGCCGAGTCCGCTGGTTCCCCTTTCCGGCTCGGACTCCACCCACATCGCTAGCAGCAGCAGCAGCACCGTCCACCAGACGCGGTGCCGCTCCCACTACCCACCGCCCACTCCAGCCTTTGAAGCGTCAATCACCCAGCGTTCTCCACGTTGCCTTGAGATGCTGACCTCCGGCCACCGGCCAGCACTCCCAGCTGCGAGCGCCCGCGACTTCCTGACCTGTTTCCTGCGCACCACAGGAGGCTCAACCCCTATGAGCAGCCAGCAGACTCGCACCCCGTCGGACCGGTCTCCGGCGGGGCGGGATCGAGAACCCACTGGTCTGAGGACACAGACTTCCAGTGGCGCGCCGCAACCGAGGCTGCTCATCGCCATGGGGGTCCCGCGCTCCACCGCCCGCCTCACCAGCGACCTGCGCATCTCCATCGCGCACCTGGAGGAGGTCGACGCGCACCTGCCCCGCGATGGCAAGCCCCTGCCGGAAGCTGACCGTCTCACTCGCAACAACGCCGTCGACGACGTCGCCCGCGCCATCCTGCCGCTGGCGCACGCCGCTCTGGAGCGGATCCGGGCCGAGGAGCTGCGCACCGAGGTCGTCGGCGTCGACTACGACGCCCTGTGCGACGCCGTCGAGCAGCTCGAGGCCACCCTACCGCGCCGGCTGGTGGCGCGCGGCTGAGAGAGAGGGCGCCGACTTCTTCCTGCGCGAAGTCGAGGCCCTCAACCGGCTCAACGTTCCGGCGGTGCGTGCCAACTGGCGTGACGCCGGCAAGATCGTGGGCATCCTGCGCAAGATGCCCGTCTCGACGCTGCGACGCGTGGCTCGCACGAGCAACCCCATGGCGCTGCGGCTCATGGTGCTGTTCAGCCTCCAGGCCGGCTACCGCGACGGCAGCTTCGACAAGACCATCTCCATCCCCGTCTCATCCACACCCGCACCAGCGAGTACCGCGCCGAGTACCGAGCCGGCTCAGCCGCCCTAGCGCGAGCCGCGCAGCCCCTGCCAGCCCACTCGCTTCGACCAAATCTTCCAGAATCGACGCGGCTCCGGGTCGTTTCTGAAGTTTTAGTCGAAGCGTAGGGAGGATTTACCAGCGTCGGCCAGTGGGGCCTGACCCCGGCAGCGGACAGTCGTCGCAGCATCTGCGCTCCGGCGTCGCCCCAGGCCTGCGCCCATGTCAGCAGGGTCACCCGTCAGGCCCGAGGCCCGCAGCGCGTCCTCCCGGGCTTCTCACGCCCACGACATCCTCCGGGTCCTGCCGAAGGAGGCCGACCGGTACTTGACTCGACCGTCGAACTCCCCGGCCACCCCATGATCCGGCCAGTAGAAGTCCAGGATGTAGAGCTCCGACCCAACCCGCACACTCACCTGCAGCTCCGGCGGGAAGCCGGTGCTCCCACATGCGCACGCGGGACATCGACTCGCCCGGCGACTCGGGCGGCCGTCGGCCAGGCGCACAGCCTGCACGCGCACGAGGCCGCCACCCGCCGTCTCGGGCAGACGCTCCAGCGCCTCTTGCAGTCCCTCCGCAGGCACAGCCCGTTGTTCAGGGGCCGCATCCATGGCGGCGACTCCCGCCATGAGGCCGTTCCACCGAGCCAGGTCAATGAGCGCGTCCGGCAGCGCGACCGCGAGATGCCCGCCCACTCTGACGACCTCAGTGCCACGGCGCCGCACGTGACGCCTCAGCAAGGAGGTCCGTACCCGGCCAGGGTGCCCGTCCACGACCTCCACCCGGCGCAGGACCGTCCCCACCAGTGGCAGCCCGTAGGCGGCGACGGCGGAGGCGCCCGCCAGCATCAGGTCCTCGCCGTACTTCCGGTGCGCCGCCTCGAGCAGCAGCTCGTAGCGCTCCATCCACGCGGCCTCCTGCCAGGGCGCGCGCAGGGGCGCATGAGACGCCCGGCGGCGACGCGCAGCCAGTCGTGGCTGAGGTCCGGGCGCTTGCACGCGGCGCCGTCGAGCCCGGTCTCGTTCCACATCAGCGGGCGCAGGGACCCGCCGTCGGACAGGGGCGGGGAGGAGATCACGGTGGTCATGCCCCCATGCTGCCCGCAACGCCCCGGCCCTCACTCGGCGCGCTCACCGTCCTGTGGAAACGGGGCGCCGACTACGCCGTTGTGGAGACCGGGATCGCCGATCACTTCGACCGAGATCTTCAGAATCGACGCGGCTCCGGGTCGATTCTGAAGTTTGATCGAGTGTATGTGGAGGAGGCCAGCTCGAGCTTGCGGTAGCGGCTGACGGCCGCGGCGACGTCGACCATGCGGGGGCGCACGAGGAAGGCGGGCCGCTCGCGCTCGTCGGTCAGGGCGTCCAGGCCCTCGTCGTCGAGCAGGGCTTCGAGGTCGTCCAGGCACTCGCGCAGCGGGGAGACCCCGTCGAAGCGTTGCTCCAGCAGGGCGCGCAGCGCGTAGGGCGATGGCCTCGGCCTGGCCCGGGTCGGTGACGCCGCCGACGTCGGAGATGTCGATGTCTTCCCGGTCAGGACGAGGGTGGAGGTGCCGTGGGCGCGGGTGCGCACCGGCCCCGGCGGGTGCGCGGCGGGGCGGGCTCGGGGACGCGCTGGCGCGGCTCGGCGAAAGTCCTCCAGGCCGGTCAGGGGCCGGGGCTGGTCGGCGACGACGCGGCGGGCCTGCTCGGTGACGTCGCGCAGGTGGTAGGCGTCCATGAGCAGGACCCGGTCGGCCACGTCCAGGTAGTCCCCGGAGCCGCCCATGACCATGACCGTGGAGACGCCCCGCCGGCGGAACAGAGCGGTGATGCGGTCCACCAGGGGCGTGATGGGCTCGCGCTCGGCGGCCACGAGTTCGCGCATGCGCGAGTCGCGGATGAGCGGGTTCGTGGCGGAGGTGTCCTCGTCCAGCAGCAGCGTCGTGGCGCCGGCCTCGACGGCCTCGATGATGGAGGCGGCCTGGGAGGTGGATCGAGGCGTTGCGGGTGGTGAAGGAGGCGAGTGTCGCGCCCGGCCGGCAGGTGGGAGATGAAGGGGGTCAGGTCGACGCCGGTCACGGCGCCGCCGTCGGCGCGCACCTTGACGGCGTCGGGGACCGTGGCGACGAGCTCGCCCGTCCCCGGGCACGTGCGGGTAGAACGCCGCGCTCGATGGCGCTCAGCAGCGTGGACTTGCGTGGTAGCCGCCTCCGACGATGACGTTGACGCCCGCCTCGACGACGGTGCCGCGCACCGTCCGGCGTGCAGGGAGCTCCACCGTGGCGGCCATGGACTCGGGGGCCTGGAGGACACCGCCGTCCAGGGGATCGTCGCTCGCCCGGAGCGGCGCGGCAGGACGGAGCCGTCGGCGAGGAAGGCCACCAGCCGTTGCGGGCCACCGTCGCGGTCAGGGCCGGTGGTCCTCGAGGGTGGCGACGTGGCGCACGAGCCGGTCGCCCCGCTCGCCGGTGAGGTCCATGGCCTCCTCCAGCTCGCGCACGAGGTCGCGCCCCACGATCCGGGAGGCCTCGTGGCCCTGGATGGAGCGACCCTGGGCGGGCAGGCCCAGGCGGGCGCGGACCTCCAGCGCAACCGGCCTCCTTCTTCTCCTCGGGGCGCAGGATGATGCTGGGCGCTGGAGATCTCCTGGCCGGGAAGCGATGGACAGCGCCGTGCCGCGGAAGCCGCGTGCAGCTCACGGTGAGAAGTCACCACGGCCAGGCGGCGGTCTGCGTCAGCCAGCAGGTCGGCCTCGTCGAGCAGCTCCAGCCCGTGCAGGTCGGTGGGCACGTCCACGTGGATGCGCGTGGGCGGGGCGTAGGGGTCGGACTGGACGCGGTCGATGTGCAGGAACCAGCCGGCGGGCGCCTGGTAACGTCAGACGATCGCCTTGTAGGCGGCGTAGGGAGCGTCCGTCCAGGGCGTGGAGGTGGCCGACGAGGTCCGCCAGGAGGCCGTCGCGGGGCTCGTCGTCAGACCCGGCGCGAGCAGTCTCGCTCGCCATCCCGGTAGCCGCGATCGCCTCCCCGGACCAGCCTCCGATACGCCTCCGCCGCCGCGCGCGAACCCGCCCCGAGTAGCCACGGCCCCTCCGCCACCAGGTTGCCTCGGTACCGCGCTCGCCGTATCCGCCCCTGTCGTCCCGGCGGAACCGCCCTCGCTCGCTGCGGCTCAGTCAGTGGGAAACCCTGCCACCGCAATACCGCTCACTCGGCCCGGCACGAACGACGTCGCCGCCGGGCTCCTGCAGGTGCCACCGACGGCGACGTCATGGACTGGCGTCCTCCGGCTCAGCCGAACGACCGAGCTCGACGTCCTCCAGCGCAGGGGAGGCCAGGGCGTCAGGTGGGCGACGACGTCGCGCACCATGGCCGGGACCTCGGCGTCGTGGAAAGCGGCCGGCGAGAAGGCGCCGTCGGCGAAGTCGGTGTTGAGCGACAGGAACACGTTGGAGGCCACAACAGCGGCACCCATGCCCTGGAGGATCTGCTGGAGGTGGCTGACGGCGCGGATGCCGACGCTGTAGGAGTAGCCGACCACGCCCACGCCCTTGTTGGCCACGGCGCCGGGCTGGAGGAAGTCGATGGCGTTCTTCAGGGCGCCGGGGATGGAGAAGTTGTACTCGGGGGTGACGAGATCAGCGCGTCGAAGGACTTCAGGGCCTCATCGAAGGCGGCGCCGGCCGGGTCGCTGGGGACGGCCATGCGCGGGGGATCTCCTCGGCGAACAGGGGCAGGTTGAAGGGAGGCGTGTCGACGATCTCGGCCTCAACGCCCTCGATCTCGTTGGCCTGGTCGACCACCCACTGGGCGATGGTGCCACCCACGCGGTTGGGGCGGACGGAACCGACGACGACGGCAAGACGGGTCATGTTTCTCTCCTGGTCGAGATGAGCCGGGGCGGGGTCGAGCGTCAGGCGAGACTCGATGGCGCACCCGGCCGCGACAATTGGTTACAACAACCTTATGGGGTTTCGACGGAACGAACTCCTTATGCATGATACCGGCCCGCGCCCCCTCCGCCCTTCCGATGAGGGCGCACGTGGATCCGCGAACTCGTCGCGGACCATCGCGCCAGGAAGAAGCGGAAGGCGGGGTCCGGCGGTCTCCTCGTTAGCAGGAGTAGCCGGGCGGTCCATGTGCTCGGTCAGCTCGACGTCGTCCGGGCCCGGCCGCGAGCGCACAGGATGCGGCCGTAGTCAGCGCCGTCGGTGCAGTGAGTGGAACAGGGTGATGTTCAGCAGGTCCCCAGCACCTCAGGAGTGGGCCAGCGCAGGCGACTCGGGAAGAGGAAGGAGAAGAGGCGCTCAGGCACTCCCGGGGGTGGCGCGCCCGCCGATCATGGAGCGCACGTGGACCTTGTGACTCGTCGTCGGTGGGGTCGATGACGTCATAGCTTGACCTCCTCCAGGTCCGCCACGATCTCAGCGCGCTCCCTGGCGCCGGGCGATACGCACACCCACAAAGATGCGGGCGAGGGTCGGATCTCGTTTTGCAGGCCGCGGAAGGCGGTAGTTGAACTCGGTGACCGAGCGGGCCCCCAGGACCGGGCGGCGAAGCGCGGGAAGGAGCCCTGCTCCTCAGGGATGGTGACCCCGAGGATGGCCTCGCGCTGCTCCACCGATCTCCGCTGCGCTCGGAGATAGTAGCGCAGCTGGTGGAGATGAGGTTGGCATGGCGGACAGGATGAAAGCGAGGCGCTCGCCGGACAGGGTGGTGCTCGGCGACGTAGCGCTTGAGACCCGCCAGGGCCAGAGCGCCGGAGGGCTCGAGATGCGCGCACGTCGTCAGATGTCGCGCACGGCGGCGGAGAGTCCTCGGAGGAGACAGTGACGGCGTCATCGAGCAGGCCCGGCACATTGGAAGGTCTCCTCTCCGATGCGGCGCATGCACCGTGTCGGCGAACAGGCCCACGTGGTGCAGGGTGATGGGCTCAGCATGGGGCGGCCTTTGAGGCAGGCCGACTCCTCGTGCTCGACGCCGATGACCTTGATCGGGCATGAGCTGCGTGATGAGGACGGCGACACCGGCGTCCAGCACCGCCGCCACGGGCACGAAGACGCGGTCGAGATGGGCGTCCTGCTGGATGAGCTCCAGACCGATGGTGCCCTGGCGGCGATGACGCGGGGGTCGTCGAAGGGGCGATGATGGGACAGGCCTCGGCCTCCGCGGCAGGCGGTGGCCTCGGCCTTGGCCGCGTCGAGGGTGTCCCCTGTGGGCGGACCTCGCCACCCAGGGCGCGAACGGCGTCAACGCTTGATCTGAGGGGGTGACGGTGGGCATGACGATGATGGCGCTCATTCCCAGCAGGGCGGCGGGCAGGCCACGCCCTGGGCGTGGTTGCCGGCCAAGGCGGTGACGCGTGCCGTGTCTGCGCTCCGGCCGGAGCTCAGGGCAGCTGCATGGCGTTGTAGCGCCGCGGATCTTGAAGGGTGGACAGTCTGGAGGTCCTCGCGCTTGACCTCGACGGGTTGTTGCCCGGAGACAGGCCGACAGGGCAGCATCTCCTGCAGGGGCGTGTGCTCGGCCGCCTCGTGAACAGGGCCTTGCGGATCTCCATCAGGTAGCGAGCGCTGTCCCAGGCAGGGTTCCGTTACTGCTGACGCTGTCGAGCTCATTCACGAGTGACAGCGTAACGGGCAAGGCGCCGATCACGATGAAGGAGCTCGAATGTCCAAAACGGATAGCAAGAGCCTGCGGCTCGATCAGGTAGCCTGATAGAACGTTGGAATCATGCGGTTCTTGTCTGACACCTATGAGCCTGTTTCGGGTCTTTGTCTCCGTTTTGGACATTTTCAGGCTGAGTCGTCTCTACGAACCGGCTCGGCGAAAGCCGTGAAGCCCTGCTTATCACGCCGGCGCACCCGAGGTGCCAAGACCCCGCCGATGCACAACTGGACGCAGGGCCGAAGGAGGCTTTCGCCAGCACAGGCGGCCAACACCTCCACACCCGCCTATAGCTGGAAATCACTACCTATGTGAGTCCGCAGAGCGAGCACGTCCTCAGTTCACCGGAGCCGGCGGGAATAATTCGGCTGGACCGCAAGGTTGGTATGCACACCCTACGGAAAGGGCCGCCATGTCGCTCAGCTCTTCAGCTCGTCCCCCACCACCCCGTCGCGCGGGGCCGCCGGGCCCTCATCGCGCAGGTCTCCCAGGCCGTTGAGGCCGCCGGCGCCCTCCGTCCTGGGTCGCGGGATCGCCGCCAGTCACGAGGCGTGCATCTTCACCATCGTCGAGCTCGGCTCCGACGACGTCGTCGCTCTGACCGAGGCCGTCCGGTCCGCTGCGGCCAGACGCCGAGGTCGCGCCCGACGAGGTCCGCCTCGTGGGCGCCGAGCTGGAGGACGTGCGCGCCCTGGCCCGCAAGGCCGACTACCTCTGTGGTGGGACATCCCCGAGGAGACTCATGGAGACCTACTGGCGCGCAAAGATGCCAACTCCCCCAATAGCCCATGGGTGCCGGAGGTGAGCTTCCTGCGCACCACGTGCGTGAGGACACGAGTCAAGTGCCTGTAGCTACCACGACGCGCCCCGATGGGGAGGCCGTGGTGCGCGCCCGCGAGGCCGTCTCCACCCGATCGACCGCCTCCACGCCCTGGAGGGCTGAGGGTCCCCGGTCCGCTGATGAGGCGAGCGCCAACCCATCGCGCGGTTGGCGCCCGCCTCGTTATCGTGCCGACAGCGCGCCTCGCGCCCGGCCTGGGCCCGGACCGGGCGCCGCTGCCACCGGGCCTCTACGGCTCCTAGCGGTCTCTGCGGTCTCAGCGCCGCATGCTGCGGGAGGCGGCGACGGACAGTGATCGACAGGACCACGAGGGCGGGCGGCGGGCGTGGCCACGGCCAGGGGCCCGTTCGATGTAGGGCAGTGCGTCGGACAGGACCAGCCCCACTCCGGTGCGGGCTCTGGGCGCCCAGGCCGAGGAACCCCAGGGCCGCCAGGGCCAGGGCCTTGCCCGGGCAATCGCAGGCCGCGTGGCGCGCCAGCGGGCCGACGACGGGCGAGCGGGACCCGGGTCAGGGGTGATCCGCACCGCCCTTCCCCAGGACCGGGGCGGGGAGGACGTCAGGGCGCTGCCGGTTCTCGGCGACGAGGCCCGGCGGCGTGGGAGGCCAGGGGTGCCCAGCCGACACCGGCCACGGCGATGGCGGCGCCCGTGGCGCTGGGCCCGAGACGCCCGGCGAGCGATGAGGCGGCCAGGATCGCCAGGGCGGCGTTGGCGACCTCGATGAAGCCTGTGGCCGCCCGCGGCGCCAGCCTGGGATGGCGATGACGAAGCAGACCACCGTGACGATGACGGCGCGCTCACGGTGGACACGGTCGTGAGCCACCCGTGCCAGCACGTCGCGCGAGCGAGTCGGCGCCCAGCGGGAGGGGCGGCACTGGGCTGCGCGAGACTGTCCTGCAACGACGGCGTAGGGTCGCGCCGAATCCGACAGCCACCATGAGAGAGCCAGCAGGGCGGCACCGCTGGCAGCGATGACGCGGGCGGCTCGCCCCGGTGCTCCACCGGGGCGGTGCCGTGAGCCCGCCGCCCCGGCGGGCCCGCCCTACGAGGGAGGCGCCGGGCCGCTCCGGCGATGACGCCGGCAGCCAGTGCCAGGGCGAGCAGCAGCAGGATCTGGGCCTGGAGGGCCGGCACGTCCTGGGCGGAGGCGGCGTCAGGAGCTCGCGCGCGCAGCCGGGGATGGCGAATCTTCTCCACGGCGACCGCGCCGCCGGTCAGAGCGACGACGACGAGCGCCACCTGCCCGGTCAGTGGTGCCAGGGCCCACGCAGGACAGCTCCGGCCAGGGTCGGCCGCGGATGCCGGGCGGTGGACCAGTGTGGCCGCAGCGTTCAGGAGAAGGTGGCGGTGACGGCGTCGGAGACGAGTCCGCCAGGGTAGCCGCCGGTGGGCAGGCCCAGGCTGAGGGCCGGCATGATGACCTTCTCGGGGCCGCCCCCACCCGAAGGGCGGCAGGATCCTGAGGTAGACGGCCAGGACGAGCATGAGGATCAGGGCCAGGAGGTACTCGGGCAGGGAGATGAGGATCGCGGAGGCAGCTCCGCCGCGGGGCCGAGGGTCGTCCTCGCAGCCCGTCGCGCAGGGCAGGCAGGACCAGGGCGCTGCGGCCACGATGGCGCCGACGCCGAGCGCTGCGTGCCATGAGGCTCAGGGAGACTCCGAGCGTCGACGGCGTCCGGGCCGACGTCGGCCCCGAGACCCAGGAGCGGGCCCAGGTCGCCGCGGGCCACCCGGCCAGCCAGTGCCCGATGACGTGGAGGGGCCGCCGTCGATCCCGATGCTCGTGCGGATGGATGCCAGGACCTCCGGCGTGGGCTCCGGTCGGAGAGGTGGCGCGCAGGATCGTCAGGGCCGGGTCCTGCCTGAAACCACGGCAGCATGCCCACCCAGGCCGAGCGAGGCAGGCCAGGGCGAGCAGGCGCGAGATGCCGGTGACGAGGTCGCCCGTGCGCAGGCGCCCGGCGAGCCGAGTGAGCACGCCGCTCACTTCTTCACGGTCGTGGCCGAGGTGATGAGGGCGCGCTCGCCCGGGTCGCGCTGGGCGCCGGAGACCCCGGCGGCCTCGCCCTGGATGACGCGCTCGTGGGCGAGCGGGATGGCGGCGCCGGTGACGAGGATGGCCTGCTCGGCGGCCATGATGGCAGGCGCTCGTCGCCGGGTTCCGCAGCGGCGGCCTTGGAGATGGCGCGTCGACCTTCTCATCGTGCAGGCCGCTCATGGAATAGGAGCCGGAGGAGGAGGGTCGGCGGCGTGTCGACGATGCGTCAACGCGCGGGTCAGGACCGTCGAGCGCGACACGAGGACGGCGTGGAACTTGCCGGCCAGGGCCTCGGACTCGATCTGGTTGTACTCGCGCACGTCCTGGGTGACCTTGAAGCCGGCGGCCTCGAGCTGCTGGGCCAGGAGCGGGACCATCTCTCCGAGCTCGGGGCGGTCGGTGTAGGAGGCCAGGGTGATGGCGGTGCCGGCGGGGACGGTCCCGGCAGCGGTGGCGCCGGGACCTTGCCGGTGGCGGCCGCGCCGGAGGCACCAGGGTGAGTCTCCCTTCTTCCAGGCGCGCAGCTCGGCGGGCCCAGCTGCAGCCGGCCCCAGGAGTCCGACAGGTAGAGTCGGCGTGACCCTCGAAAGACGGTCTTGATGAGGGGCGGCAGGGTCGACGGCGTTGCGGGCGGCAGCGCAGGGCGGGGTCGGCGAAGGGGCCGGAGCGAGGTGTTGAGGTAGAGGGTGGAGTACGCCGGGGTGAAAGCTACCTCGTGGAGAAGGTTCTTGTCGATGTTGCCGACCTGGGCGACGGGAACGGCCTCGACGATGTCGGCGGTGTCGGTGCGCAGGGCGTTGGCGCGGGCGGCGCCGTCGGGAACGTGGGTGACGTCGATGCCGAGGGGCAGTGGCCTTCGTGCCCCCAGTGCGTGTCGTTGCGTTCAGGGTGGCGCCGGAGGAGCCGTTGGCCTGCCGAGGATGAAGGCGCCGGTGCCGTGGCCGACGGGTCGATAGCGCCGTCGGCGGAGCCTGGAGTGAGCGGCCGGGGACGGGATGACGAGCTGAGGGGCTGGACAGGCGCTCGCGGCACGAGGGGTCGGGGGCCGCGGTGGTCAGGAGGAGGTCCTTGCCGTCGGCCTTCGCGGTGGCTGGATTCCGTCCAGGACGCGCGGAGCTGGCGGCGGTGGCGGCGAGGTGAGGCGGCGGCCGCGTTCTCGGCGCTCAGGGCGGTGCCGTCGTGAAGGTGACGCCCTCGCGCGGGAGTCGCCAGGTGGTCTCGCCCCTCGCGCTCGGGAGGTGGCGAGCAGCTCCTCGGCGTCGCCGTCGGCGTTGAGCGTGGTGAGCTCTCGGCGCGGGACCAGCGGACGAGCTTGGAGCCGTCGTTGATGAGCGGGTTGAGCTTGCTCTCGGGGGCGTGGAACATGGCCAGGCGGATGCGGCCATCGCCCGAGAGCTGCGCGAGCGAGAGGCGATGGTGGCGGCGCCGGCTCCGATGCCGAGGGCGGCGAGGACCTGGCGGGCGGGTGACGGCGGGGGTGGGCACGGACATGGATGCTCCTTCCGGGCCTGGGTCAGGGTGTCAGCTGTCGGGGGTCATCGGTCGGAGGTCGTCAGTCGGTGGCGGTCGGCAGAGGTGGGGACGGCGTCGCGCAGGGCGCGGGGTGGCCAGGTGGGCGGGCTCGGTCAGGAGGCGGCGCGTGGGGGCGTCCTCGACGATGGAGCCCTCGTCCGATGGCCAGGGCCCGCTGGCGAGACGCGGGCGACGGCGGCCAGGTCGTGCGACACCACTAGCAGGGCTGGGGCGGGCCGGGCACAGGGAGCCAGCTGGGGCGGGCCCGGGCGCGAGGGAGCCAGCTGGGGCAGGCAGCGCCAGACACAGCCGGGAGCGGGCACGGCGCCGGAACCAGCCAGGGCGAACACAGCGCCGGAACCAGCCGGGGCGGACTTCGCCGCTCGCCTCGCGCCGGACGGCGGGGGCTCCTGCTCATCGCTGGTGGCGGCGTCGGGGTCGGCCTCGATGGCCGCAAGCGGGTCGAGGTCTGGCGGCGCAGGGCGGGGTCGAGTCGGAGACCGGCTCTCGTCGAGCAGGAGGTAGCGCGAGGGACAGGGAGCCAGGGCCCGGGCGATGGAGAACCGCGTTGCGCCTGGCCTGCGAGATCTCGTGGGGCCGGTTCTCCCAGATCTCGCGGCGAATCTCGGAGGCTCTCCAGGATCGTCCGGGCCCGACTGGGTGGCCTCCTCGCGGTCGCGCACCACCCCCAGGGTGCGCAGCGGGTGCTCACCTGCGCCAGCACTGGAGCGACGCGGGTGGAGGGTGGCGGCGGCGTCCTGGGGACGTGACTGCACCGCCCGCCGGAAGGCCCGCAGCGCTCGGGCTCCCGCCTCGGCGCACGGGGCGGCCGTCGAGCAGGATCTCGCCGGCGTCTTCGGGCCCGGGGAGTCGAGGCAGCAGCGGGCGCGCAGCAGCGTCGTCTTGCCGCATCCTGAAGCGTCCGATGAGGCCACGTTCTCCCCGGCTCAGGCGCAGATCCACGCCGCGCAGCACCTCTCGCCCGCTCGCCGCCGCCCCCCGGGTGGGGTCGCCTCAGTCCACAGGTCTCAGAGTCCGCTCATGCGGCGCGGCTCCCGCTGCTGCCAGGGCCCCGTCGATGGTCTCCTCGGCGCCGGCCTCGACATGTGCGCCGTGACCGGGTGCTCGGGGGCGGGTCAGGACGGAGCAGGTCTGCCCCATTCGATGATGGTGCCGTCATGTGGGACGGCGATGTTCCTCGCAGATGGCGGCGGCGGGGTCGTGGGTGATGAGGAGCAGGGGGCGCCTGGGGCAGGCTGGTCAGGGAGCTCAGGGCCCGGGGATCCGGCGCGGGCGACGACGTCGAGGGCAGTGGTGGGCTCGTCGGCGATGATGAGGGCGGGTTCGGCGGCCAGGGCCAGGGCCAGGCTGACGCGTTGGCGCTGGCCTCCGGAGGCGCCAGGGACGCGGTCGGCGAGGGACTCTTCAGAGCCCGACGGCTGAGGTGGTCGGTGGCGCGCTGGCGGGCCTCGTCCCGGCTGCGTCCGGCGGCCTGGGGAGCCAGCGCGATCTGGCGGCCGACCGCGATGAGCGGGTGCAGGGCGGTGGAGGGTCCCGGTGACCAGGGCGATGCGGCTGCCCGGGGGCGCAGGGCGGCGGGCAGACCCCAGCAGGTTGACGCGCCGCTGTCCACACCTCCCGCTGGGGAGCTCGCGTCTCAGGCCGCTGCCTGCGTCAGCGTCATCAGGCTCAACGGTCAGGCCGGCGACCTCCAGGGAGGCCGGAGGGTGCGCAGCGCAAGCAGCGCAGGTGAGGACTTGCCTGCTCCGGAGGCGCCGACCAGGGCGGTCCGGCTTGCGGGCTGCAGGCGGAGGGCGACGCCGTTGACCAGCGTCGTGCTGCCGGATCGCACCACCAGCGATCTGAGAACGATTGTCACACGCAAACCCTAGGCGCAAGTGACAACGATTTTCAAATATGCGCTGGTCAGCGCGGCGTCCGACGCCTCCAGAGCTCGTCGATGCCGGGCGCTTGAGGTCGCGCACGGCGCCAGCGGCGCTGGTGGCGAGCGCATGCGTAGCGCGCAGCGCTGCGGAGACCTGCGAGGGCGGTCCCGTGCGGGTCCAGGCGTCCTCGCCGCGGGCCTCCTCCTCCGGCGCGGCGGCGCTCGATCTCCCTCCTCGCTCAGGCGCACGGAGATGGCGCGGCGCGGGATGTCGATGTCGATGATGTCGCCGCTGCGCACCAGGCCGATGAGCCCGCCGGCCGCCGCCTCCGGGGAGACGTGGCCGATGCTCAGCCCGGAGGTGCCCCCGGAGAAGCGTCCGTCGGTGAGCAGGGCGCACTCCTACTCAGTGCATGGACTTGATGTAGGTGGTCGGATGGGGCATCTCCCCGCACGCCGGGGCCGCCGCGCGGTCCTGCGTGACTGATGATGACGACGTCGCCGGACGTCACCTGCTTGCCGAGGATCGGCGACGGCGTCCTCCTGGGACTCAAAGAGGCGACGGCGGGCCCCGGAGAAGGTCTGGGATCGACTCGTCCACGCCCGGGCTGGTCTTGACGATGCAGCCTTCTCGGCGATGTTGCCGAAGGCGGGCCAGGCCGCAATCGGCGGGAGTAGGCGTGCTCGATGTCGCGGATGCAGCGGCGGCGCGGTCGGTGTCGAGGGACTCCAGCGGGAGGCCTGGGAGATCTCGGTGGTGCGCACGCCGGCGGGGCGGCGAGGTAGCCGGTGCGGATCTCCTCGCTGACCTGGGAGCGGAACATGCGTCAGGGGCCGGGGCGGGCGATGTCGTAGCGCGAGCTCCTCACAGGGTGGTGCCCAGGACGTTGGAGGTGGTGGTCTCCCAGCAGGCCGCCGCAGTCGAGGCTCGCCGAGGATGCCGATGATGCCGCGGCGACGGTGTGGACATCCTCGATGTGGTGAAGGTTCGTCGAGGGCGCGACCTGGGCCAGGTGGGGACCTGCGCGAGAGGCGGTCGATGTCTGGCCATGGTGAAGTCGACCTCGGCTCCTGGGCGGCGGCCCGGCAGGTCAGGACGTGGTGGTGGAGCGCCCGGCAGCGATGTCCAGGCTCATGGCGTTCTCGAAGGCTGCCTTGGTGGCGATGGAGCGCGCGGCAGGACGAGGCGTCTGTCGTGCTCTGTAGTAGGCAGGTGATCTCGACGATCTGGTGGCCGACGCAGCGAAGAGTTTCGCCACGGTCGGCGTGGGTGGCCAGCAGGGTGCCGTTCATGGGCGGGGCCGAGGCCAAAGAGGCGGTGAGGTACAGTTCATGGAGTTGGCGGTGAAACGTGCCCGAGCAGGAGCCGCTGGGTGGCGAGGCCAGCGCTCGATGGCATGTTGATGAGTCTCGTCGGCCAGCGGTGCGGGCCGGCGGCGTCTGCACGCACACCGCGCTTGCGCTGGCGATCCGTGGTCGAGCTTGCAGGGTGGTGCCGTCCGGTCAGCGTATCATCTTGCCGACTCCATGCGGCGCCGGATGGTGAAGCGCTGTGACAGGCGCATAGCGGCCGCGCGAGCATGCGCGATCTTTGTCGCGCTGGAGATGCACACGAGGCGTCGGCACGCCGTGGGCGCTGACCTGCACCCACGGAGTCGGCGATGAGGGTCGCGGCTGCAGGTGGCGCATGCCGTCGCGGCGCGATGCCGTCGTCGGCGGCGATGGTGCTGAACTCGCGGCGGGCTCGGCGGCTCGAGTCTCGGTGGGCTGCGAGCGTCCGACGTCGCGCAGGGCCCACGTGCCCGGGGACAGACTGGCGGGTGATGGAGTTCGCGATATGCGATGATCGGCTTGCCGTAGTCGGAGTCGCGGCTTGACGCAGCGCGCGCCACAGTGCACGGGCGCCCCCGCCTATGTTGCGGCGTGGGTGGAGGTGGCGCTGCGACGCAACTGCGCATGAGCGATTCCTTCTCAGCGGGCAGACGGACTGAGCGGCGTCGCAAGGAGCCGGCAGTGGCCAGCGCTCGCGACGCCGTGGTGCCAGCGTAGCCCCTGCTGGTTTGGCCGGACGCCGCTTCGCTTCTGTCTGAGACGCGTTGAGACGCACTGAGGACGCTCCCAAGGTTGCGCTCGGCGCAGTCGCCGGGCCGGCGTCCCGTTCCTCGAGGAGAGTCAAAGCTCACCGCCGCGATCTTTGCGTGAACGCGGGCGCGTCGCGGCGGCCCGCGGTAGGCGCTGGCTCCGCTGACGACGCCGCGCCCAGTCGCCCGATCCGGCCCGCTGGCGACGGCGCTTTCTGCTCGCTGCACAGGAGGCACGGTCGCAAAGTCGTGTCCTCGCGGGCAGCGGCGGCAGGGCGGCTCACGTGCGCAACGGTGGACAGACGCGCGCGGGCCGGCCTCAGCGGCGGCGGCACGTAGACGGCGCGTCTGTTGGGCGAGGCGGACGATGAGCCGCCGGTCGACGCCGGTGCCGGAGGACAAGCAGCACGGCTCGGTGGTAAGCCGCCGGTGTCAGGAGGTCATAGGCTCGACGTCGCTGAGTTCCGGGCGAGACGTGCTGCCGCCGCACGGTGCCGCCTTAGATCGTCACCTCGGCTGACGTTGTTCGTGAGCCTCCAGAACCTCGACCAGAAGCGGCCGTCGAAGAGGGTGAACTGGGCTGAGATGTTGGCGAAGGACACTGACCCTGCGGTTGTCTGCGCATGTTCGGCTGGGCGCCTGCGGGTACGAGTGATCGCACCCGATTACGCAGCGTCCCAGCGACGACCGATATTCCGGCCTCGTGACAGACGCCTGGTTGTTGCAACTCGCCCGCCAAGATCGGCGCCGGATCGGTGTCTCGGGCTGACGGCGTCATCGGACTTCCTCCGGACCATTGGGATTCGTGCTACCGCGTGGCGCAGGCGCACCGCAGGCGCGCAGTGAACACCGCCGGGCACCGTATGCGAACGCGCGTTCGCACGGCGAGCTCCGGACGCACTGTCTAGGGTGCCGGTGTCCTGAGCGCGTGCGAACGCCTTGCGGTCAGTGGCTGAGTGGGCCTGGCTCACATGACGCCGAGGATCTCCGTGACGAAGACGAGGGTGTCGCCGCCCGCGGATGCCGGCCTGCCGCGGACTGCCGCGGTCGCCGCAGCCGAGCTCGGAGGGATGGACGGCGGCAGGCGCGGGCCGACGCGCGGCCTACGAGGCCGCTTCGTCCCAGCCGCGGGCGACCGTGCGCGACGCCGACCGAGTCAGCGGCTGGCCGCGGTCGTAGAAGTTGTCGAAGACGTCGCCGCAGATCTGGCCCAGGTAGTTGGCCACGATCGTGTCGCCGGCCTCGACCACCAATGGCCGCCGCGACGTCGAGCACCGGATCCTGCGGGCCTCAGCCCCGGTCCCGGGAAGGTGATGCGCTTCGTGTCATGGCGCGCGACGCAGGGCATGTTGGTGTTAATCATGCGGTGAGCCCACGTGGGAGCGTTCGACGACCGCAGTGGGCCTCGGCCTGCGCGAACCCGCGGCGCGGGCGGGCACCGCGAACGAGCGGAGACCGTTGAGCACGCTGCTGCCAGGACGCGGCAGCGAAGCGTCCCGGCCCCAGCCGAGGCGGCGGCGCGAGCCGGACCGGGCGAAGACAGGCCGATGACGCGCGCGCGCGCTCCAGTCGCTGGGTAGTAGCTCGCAGCCAGGCGGAGGAGCTCCACGCAGAGCCACAGCTACACGGTGACGACGACCGAGCGTCGCCCAGGCACGTAGCGCTGGGGCAGGTCGTTGCCGGACGTTCCCAATGGACTCTGAAGTCGGTCGCCAGGAAGAAGGAGGCCGGGATGACGCGCGAGGATTCCCAGCGACTGCGCGATCCCATGATGGTCGGGAGCGCAGGCGGGCGCGCGCGGTGGTCGTGCCGGTCATCGCGAGGAGCGAAGTTGATGAGCTGTAAAGATCGCGTAGCCGAAGGTGGCCACGACCACGACCTGCCGGAACCTGCACTGGACCCGGAAGCCGCCGAAGGTAGGCCGCGAGGCATGGCGCCGAAGGTGGCCAGCGTCAGCGAGCACGGCCTGGACGACGATGCCTCGCGTAGCGGGCCTCCCATGACGCCGTGGAGTGGCCGACCCAGCAGCAGTCCTCGAAGGCCGCGTAGGCCAGGATGAGGGCCGAGGGCTCCTGCTTCAGCTGGTGACCAGGCCCAGGGACCTTGAAGGCACCGACGGCACGCTGGCGAACACCGTCATGGCGCAGGCTGGAGAGTCGCCTCATCGGAGCTTCGGTCACCAGGCTTCCAGGACCAGGGCGCCCGTGGCACAGGATGACAGCGAACATGCCGGCGGTGCGTGATGATGACGTCGTCGTAGGTCTGCGGCGGCATGTCCGCGATTGGTGCGCCGGCGGCGCCCTGGTACTGGGCCTCAGACGGCCATCTGCGCGCGCGACTCCTACCCTGGCCGTGGCAGGCGCAGCCTTGCTTGACCGTGCTGCTGGCGGTACTGGTTGCCGGCACTGGCCGTACTGCTGGCCATGCGCGACGGGCCTGCCGCCGTGCTGGCCGACCGGTGAGCCGGGCATCGACAGCAGCTGCTGGCGTCTGAGCCGGGGCGGCGGGCGCATAGCGCCTTCCTGAAGGCGGTGCTTCGGGCTGAAGAGGTTGGACATGTTCTCTCTCATCCTCTCTGAGGGGCTGGGACCGCCGGCGAGAGCCGCCGCTCGCAGTCCCGGTCCGGCCGTCGGCGACTGCAGCGCGAAACCGCTGCATAGTGCGCGGCCCCGCACGGTCAGGGGAACTTTTCTCACAACGTAGCGTCCGGGAGATCCCGACTGGCGTCGGGCGCCGTCGACTCTCGGTGGCCTCCAGTCGGCTCGCATCGACCGATCGGTTCTCATCCTCGAGGAGGACCCCTCCCGGCGGATCTCACGCCCGCCGACGGGTTCGTCACCTCGGCCGATCTCACCGACGACGGCGCACTCCTAGGGCTGGAGCCATCCGGTTGCTCCGTGGGAGCAGCTGCAGACGGCGGCGAGACCACCCCTCCCTGCGAGGGCCCACGTCCGAGAAGAGAGAACATCATGATCGAGGCAGTCAATCTCACCAAGCGCTATGGCAAGAAGACAGCGGCGGACGACTTATCTCCTCTGCGTCGAGGCCCGGCACCGTCACCGGCTTCCTGGGCATTCAATGCGCGGGCAAGTCCACCACGATGCGGGTATGATCATGGGCGCTGGACAAGCTTCACCAGCGGGCACATGTCACGATCGGCAGGCGCCCCTACCGGCGGCTGTCGGCCTGGTAAAGCGAGGTCGGTGCCCTGCTGGACGCCGAGGCCTGCACGGCTCGCGTAGCGCGCAGCCATCCGTGCGCGCCAGCTGGCCGCCTCATCGGCATCGCCAAGCGCCGGATCGAGGTCCCTGGAGATCACCGGCCTGACCTCGCGGCCAAGCATGCGCGTCAGCGGCTTCTCTGCATGGCCAGCGCGCCTGGAGCATCGCGGCGGCCCCTGCCGGGCGAGACCCTGGTGTGCCTCTGCTCGACGAG
>BNJU01002649.1_pt1 | contig 59082 bp, 76 predicted proteins | sample 8539281 | NCBI WGS metagenome assembly BNJU01 (sample SAMD00202456, study PRJDB9452) | human saliva metagenome | isolation source: human saliva | place: Japan
ATATCTATCTCCCTATCGTAAGAAGCAACATTGTATTTTTTTGACTACAAATATTCTAAATCCTTACTTTCTACACTTTTCTCAATATTATTACAGAAGGCTTTATACCAACCTATTATAATCCAATAAAAAAAGGAATGCAAGCGTTTGCTTATAGATTATGAAATTAGAGATTTCTCTCTTAAAATGAAACTTTTAATCAAAAATTCTGGTTTAATAGTTTCCTTAAGACACCAAAAAACCTGCCCTTAGGGGCAGGCTTATTGTTAAGAAAAAGAATTTTTTTAATCGAGAAAATTAACGATTCTACTGTTAATCCTTCAGCATTTAATTATTATCATCAGTCTCAATGGATTTTTAAGCCCTCAATTATTCTCTAAAAATTCTTTAATGCGAGAAACAATAGCATCGCTTTGATAATGATAGAGGTCGTGAGGCGCATCCATATAGTCGACTTGAACATTAGACTGGTCGCTTGCAAATCTCTCTGCATAACGTTGCCACTCTGATTGGCTAAAGGTCGTGCCTTCACCGTTAGAAACCAGGAGTAAGGCTGGAATTTTCGGATTAATGCTAGATGGAACTTTCTTGGCATTTTCCTTTGCCAAACGGGATTCATGAAGCATGGCTTGTGACATCAACTGCTTATATGCTAGTAATTTATATTGTTGTCGTTCAGTTTCAGTCAGAGTTGGATTTTTTATATAAAAGGACTCAGGGAAATAGCGTAATAAGCCAATCTTACTGCTCCAATAAGCCACAGTAAGCAAGGCCTGATTATCCTTTAAATCTTCATAGCTCGCTGGCAAAGCCCAATCAAGACCAATCAAAGCCTTTACTTCATTCGGATATTTCTCTTGCCAAGCAAGACTCTCTAAACTAGCCATAGAATGCGAAATAATCACATAAGGACCTGAAACATGAGCTTGCGACAAAGCTTGACGGGTCTCAGAAAGGACCTCCATCACATCTCTTGAACGATCACTATCTTCACTAAAACCATATCCTGCTCGCTCCACGACAACAACCTTGTATTTTTTGGAAAGGGAATCTGATAGATTCTTAAAGTCTAAAATAGGAGAGGCGATACCTGCACCTGAAAGAAAAACTATCGTTTCAGATCCTTCACCTTTAATGTATACATTCATTTGATGTCCATTGACCGTAACTTGTTTACCAATGGGTGTGAGAAGCTTACTTTCATTTCGTAAACTGAATTGATGAAAAACAAATGTAGTTCCTAAAAAGAGCAGGAGAAAGCCACAAACGATCCAGCTCCACAGTTTGAATTTTTTCATAGGCATATTGTACAAGTTTTTAGAGTGTTTTAGCAATACAAATAAGATATTTTTATTGCAATAATAAAAGAGATAAATAATAACCTCCAAGTCTACAAAAAAAGGCTTATCCTTACGGATAAACCTCTGGTTAATTTATAATTTATTTATATTCAGTAAAAATTAATCTAGCATTATCACTTAGTACATCCTGATCTGTATTATAAACATTTATCGAGATAATTTTATACAAAAAGAATTATTACATTTTTTTACTTATTGATTCAATTCAGTAAAAATCAATCTTGCTTCGTCGCTTGAAATGTTACGATCAGTGTTATCAAATTTTATTGATACAAATTGACCTTCTTCAAGTTTAACAGCAACATCCATATTTCCTGGATTGAGATTTTTGCTCAATGTTTTTGTCCTGTCGAAGTATCGATTATTCTTACAGACCATCCTGAACTTGTCAAATTAGGATTCATATTAGCATTAGTACTAAGTTTATAGATACCTGGCTTGATATCACGTCCAACAACATACTCACCAACACCTAGTTCATTGCTCATTTGAACTTTAGCTGGGACAGCAGTAAATTTAATTTTGGAGATATTACTGAATTTTAACACATCTCCTCTAAATAAAATTAATCGAATTTTCGAAGGGTAATCCAACCCAGACCCTGGTGCTGCTCCAATGTAATTTAAAAAAAGTGATTTGACAAGAGATCTAGTCCCTGTGATATTTCCCATACCTCCAGTTATTTCTAAATCATATATCCCTGGTTGAACACTTCCTTTTTCTCCCACAACCACATTTCCAGTTACATAAATTTCTTCTGTAGAGACTGAATTTGAGGCAGCACTATTCATGATATCAACAATACTCTTCTCTTTACTTGATGATTCTTCATTACCTGAATTTTCTTCTTCAGCAACATCTTCTGTTTCTGGTGTAGATTGTTTCTCTAATTTAGGATCATTCTCAGATGAATAAGAAGTATCCGATACTTTATTTGAACTACAAGCAAACAGCATAGAACTAGCTAAAAATAGCATTAACAATAATTTAGTGTTTTTCATATTCACACTACCTCCTATATACCTAAAAACTTAATTTCATTTTAGCACAACCTATTGCAGAAGTAAATATATTAACATCTTTTATATAATCGTGGATTGATTTTAACTACAATTCTATTCATTCAACATTAATCAGATGAAATGAATATAAAATCAAAAAGGTTTATCCTTGCGGATAAACCTCTGGTTAATAACATTTCAAAGCTAAATTAAGCTTTGCCTTCTGAACCGAATACGTCGATACGTTCTTCAACAGCTGCAGTAATTGCTTCGAAACCTGGTTTCAAGAATTTACGTGGGTCGAAGAGTTTCTTCTTGTCGTATTCTGCTTCGTTTGCATCGTATTCACGTACGAATTGACGAGTAGCATTTGCAAATGCGATTTGGCATTCAGTGTTAACGTTAACTTTGCAACACCAAGTTTGATAGCTGCTTGGATTTGATCATCAGGGATACCTGATCCACCGTGCAATACGATTGGGAATCCTGGAACAGCTTCAGTCAATTTTTGCAAGTGGTCAAGGTGAAGACCTTTCCAGTTTGCTGGGTAAGGACCGTGGATGTTACCGATACCTGCAGCCAAGAAGTCGATTCCTGTAGCAACCATTGCTTTAGCATCTTCGATTGGTGCCAATTCACCGTCACCGATGATACCGTCTTCTTCACCACCGATAGTACCAACTTCAGCTTCTACTGAGATACCTTTAGCATGAGCTTTTTCAACGACATCTTTCGCCAATTTAAGATTTTCTTCAACTGGAAGGTGTGAACCGTCAAACATGATTGAAGTGTAACCAGCTTCGATACATTCAAGAGCATCGTCGTAGTGACCATGGTCAAGGTGAATAGCAACTGGTACAGTGATACCCATTGATTCTACAAGGTTTTCAATAAGGGCTTTACATACTTTGTAACCACCCATGTATTTAGCAGCACCCATAGAAGTTTGGATAAGTACTGGAGCTTTCTTAGCTTCTGCTGCACGCAAGATAGCTTGAGTCCACTCAAGGTTGTTTGTGTTAAATCCACCAACTGCATAACCATTGTCACGAGCTGCTTGGACAAATTTTTCTGCTGAAACGATTGCCATTAGTCATAGGCCTCCTATATATTTTTGTGGGGTTAATCCCACTTACATTGTTTATTTTATCACTTTTTAGATGAAATTGCTAGTTTTTCCTGTGCCTTTAAGCGATTTCTTACGATAAATGAGGAGGAACCCTCTCTCTCCTAAGACTTCTATCCTATTCAAAAAGCAAAAAAGGGAGCGCAAGCCCCTTTCAATCCTTCTCTTTAAAATTTTTTAATGAAAGGAGAAAAGCAATCCCGCAAATCACAAGGAGTCCACCTGCGACCCATTGAGAATAGAAATAAGCAGCAAATAACTGACTGTCGGTAAACATTTTCCCAAGAAGTCCGTTTACCAATCCCTCAAGAAAGGGAATATTCTCACACACAGCAAGGATTGAGGCAAGAAAGAGAATACTGCCCGCTATCAGAAAAAGATAAAGAATCCATTTTTTGATTCTTTTTTCATCTCTGAGCAGATACTTAGAAGCAATCGCCACTAAAAAAATGAAAACATTCCATATGTTTAAGGCGATAAAATATCTAAAAGTATCCTTGTATGCGCCTATCCCCATCGCTAAAATCAGGATAGGACCGAAAAAATTAATGGCACTTCCCAATAGTGCAAAGAGGCCATCGACCAAAACCAGATACTTCTTCTTCATGTTCTCACCTCATCTCACACCTATTCTACCACAAAGATATTTGAAAACAAAAAAAGATAGCCGAAGCTATCTTGATCCGATGCGGAGAGAGGGACTTGAACCCTCACGACCTAAAGCGGTCACAGGATCCTTAGTCCTGCGCGTCTGCCAATTCCGCCATCCCCGCGATTGAGTACTTTACTAGTATATCAATCAACGACTTTTTTGTCAAGATTTTTTTCAAACTTTTTTCAGAGTTTGTCATTTTTTCACAAAAGGGAGCAGGTCCTTCGACCTGCTCCCTTGATTTTTATTTGCTATCGTGGTTTTCAACTGCCGCTGTGATAAAGGCTGTGTAAAGTCCTTCTGGGCGGTTTGGACGGCTTGACAATTCTGGGTGGTATTGGCAAGCGACAAAGAATTTGTTTTCTGGGATTTCAACGATTTCGACCAAACGGTTGTCTGGTGAAACGCCTGAGAAGACAAATCCTGCTTCTTCGAACTGTTCACGGAAAGCATTGTTAAACTCATAACGGTGACGGTGGCGACGTTGCACCACTTCTTGATTGTCATAGGCAGCTGCTGCTTTTGAGCCTCGTTTGAGTTTAGATGGGTAAAGACCGAGACGGAGCGTTCCTCCCATGTCTTCCACATCGATCTGGTCTCGCATAATATCGATAATTGGATACTTGGTTTCTGGATCCAATTCGGATGAATTGGCCCCTTCCAAACCTAAAACGTGACGAGCAAATTCGATACAGGTTAACTGCATACCCAAGCAGACACCCAACATTGGGACGTCCTGTTCACGCGCATACTTGATGGCTTGAATTTTTCCTTCTGTTCCCCGTTGACCAAAACCACCTGGGACGATGATTCCATCCGCATCTCCAAGGAGTTCTGCCACATTTTCAGCTGTCACATCATTGGCATTGACCCAATTAATCTTGACTTCTGCATCGTTGGCATACCCTGAGTGCTTCAAGGCCTCAACGACAGAAATGTAGGCATCTTGCAATTCTACGTATTTTCCAACCAAGGAAATCTTAACCTGTTTCTTGAGGTTCATGACCTTGTCGACCATCGCAGACCATTCTGTCATATCTGCTGCAGGAACATCCAATTTCAAATGGTCACAAACGATTTGGTCCATATTTTGTGCTTGCAAGTTCAATGGGATTTGGTACAAGTGCTCCACATCAAGTGACTCGATGACAGCTTCTGGTGCCACATCACAGAATTGAGCCAACTTGTTCTTAATTCCTTGACCAGCTGGCTTTTCTGTACGGATGACCAACATATTTGGTTGAATCCCAAGACCACGAAGTTCTTTCACAGAGTGTTGCGTCGGCTTGGTTTTCATTTCTCCCGCAGCCTTTCAAGTAAGGAAGAAGGGTGGTGTGGATATACATAACATTTTCAGCACCGACATCTGCCTTCATTTGACGAAGAGCTTCAAGGAATGGAAGGGACTCAATATCTCCAACTGTTCCTCCGACTTCTGTGATGATGACATCTGAATCCGTCGTCGTCGCTGCTCGTTTGATCTTTTCTTTCAAGGCATCTGTAATATGAGGAATAACCTGTACAGTCGCGCCCAAGTATTCTCCGCGACGTTCCTTGCGAAGGACTTCGCTATAAATTTTCCCTGTCGTCACATTTGAGTACTTATTCAGATTGATATCAATGAAGCGTTCATAGTGACCAAGGTCCAAGTCTGTCTCTGCGCCATCGTCTGTGACAAATACTTCCCCGTGTTGGTAAGGGCTCATCGTCCCTGGGTCAATATTGATATAAGGGTCAAATTTTTGGATGGTCACTTTCAATCCACGATTTTTGAGCAAGCGACCAAGACTTGCTGCGACAATCCCTTTTCCGATGGATGATACGACACCACCCGTGACAAAAATATATTTTGTTGACATGTGCTTTCCTCTTCTTCTAATGTTGTAGAGGCCATTCCTCTTTGCAGAAAAAACAAAAATAGCTCCCTAATCCTTAGGGAGCTCCGACCTCAAAATGAGGTGCCCGAACAATATCTTACCGCAAATGGATCTACTTTTGTCAAATTGAAAAATTTCATGAAAAATGATTTTCGCTGTTTACACGACCTTTTCCACTCCATTTTGTGTGACGAGAAATTTTCTCAAATTGAAGCTGAGGCATGCAAAGAGCAAGGTCCTTGTGGATTCGTTCTAGCGCTTTAAACGCATCTCGACTGACGTCTCGGTATTTCCTTGGATGACAAAGAGGGCGTTTTGCGTAGTCTCCTCAAATTTGTAATGGTCACTATCGCGTACATCCAACCAAGCCAGAACTCCTTTTTGATCCCGGTAGACAGGATCTGTCGGTGCGACATGTTTTTTTCACTAGAAAGGATAGGGAGGAAAAGATCGTCTCTTTGACTCACTGTAAATTCAATCGGTCCCTCAATCTTATCTAGGTCATGTCCTCCGATCGCGAGAAAAGACTTCAGAGATTCGACATTATAGATATCGATGATGCTATTGATCTGAGGAAGAGCTCCTCGATGCTGGATGTTTCGGATAAGAGCTAGGACTGTTGGTGGATTTTTCTTGATGCTACGCCCTACTTTTTGCAAAAGGTCTGTATACCCTTTGATGACAGGAGATGCCACTACTTCTTCTGTCTGACACTGGAGCGCCCATTGTTCAAGCTCTTTCTTCTTTTCAAGAAAAGAAGGGAGCAAAACTGCTTGAGGATCCACATTTCTAGCAATTCCGACCACAACTGTATCAATACCAAGAGCTACTAAACTTTGATCTAAACGAAAGTCCATCTGAACACCTCCTATTGGGAAACCTTACACGTTTATCATACGCCATTTCATCACTTTTTTCAATGCAAACAAAAAGAGAGTGGGACAGAAATCGGTAATTCGTTAGAATTCGATTTCGTCGTCCCACCTCCGCACAGTTGAGTAGGGCTGTAAAAGCTGATGAAATCAGCGTAGTAGAGCCCACTCAACCACTGCGTCTTGCTCGACAATCCAAAAACAATTGAGAGGCTAGGACTTTTGTCCCAGCCTCTTCTTATGATTTATTCTTCTTCCTCGTCTTCAGAATCCTCTTCTTCGTCGTCTTCTTCGCTTAATTCAACTTCCTCACCCAAATCATCTGGTACGATTTCATTGATTTCAGCATCGTAAGCTTCGACTTCACTCTTTTCATCATCTGGATTTTCTTCATCATATGAAAGAGCTGGATCTGCTTCGTAAACTTCTTCGTCTTCTGGATCGTCGTCGTTGTAGTCGATCGCATCTTCGTCTCCATCCATGAAAGGCATTGACACGTTTTTTCTTCCGTTTCTTAGGAGTTTCATCTTCGTCTGTTTCTTCAAGAGCGATGATTTCTTCGTCAACTTCATCGATGGCATACCATGAACGAAGACCCCATTTGTTATCTCCAAGTGGGATAAAGCTTCCATCTACATTCAATTCTGTGTAGAACAATGGAAGAGCTTCACGGATCTCGCTGTTTGATTTTTCAAGGTAAATTTGAATTTCATTTACAAGATCGCTAAAGTACATTTCATGGTCACGTCCGCGTAATTCCAAAATCGCACGCGCCACTTCAATCATAGAAAGTTCACTTTTTTCTTGTCCAGCAAATACTTCTAATTCCAAGGGTAAATCTCCTTATGTTTCATTTCCTAAATGGAGAAGGATCCGGTCTTAAACCTCATCCTATCCTCAATGATAGATTGAAAACTTCTCGTCACTAAATCTATCACGCATTTTTATCGTTACACTCTATTGTACGATAAATTTCCCCTTTCGTCAAAGGAAAATTCCAGGATTCTCCATGAAATCAAAAAAAGAAGAGCCTCACGGCTCTTCTTTTTTATCTCAAATTATTTTACTTTTGCTGTGCTTGTGATCACGTTCACTGCTTTCTTCACTGTGATGTCATGTTTCAACATTTCTGGTGAAAGAAGGTTGCGAACTTGTTCAACTGGCATGTTGTAATCTGCTGCCAATTGTTCGATTTCAGCGTTGATTTCTTCTTCAGTTGCTTCGAAGCCTTCTGCTTTCGCTACTGCTTCAACCACAAGGTTTGTCTTCGTACGGCTTTTCAGCTTCTGCTTCGTATTGTTTGTGAAGATCTTCTTGAGTTGTTCCAGTGATTTGGAAGTACATTTCAGGTGAGATACCTTGACGTTGCATGTTTCAAGGAACTCGTTGATTGAACGGTGTACTTCTTCGTGGATCATTTCTTCTGGAAGTTCAACGATTTCAGCGTTTTCAACTGCAAGATCGATTGCTGCTGCTTCTACTGCATCGTTGTATGCTTCTTCTTTAGCTGCTGCCAATTCTTTTGCGGTATTTTTTTCTTTCAATTCGTCAAGAGTTTCAACTTCTTCGTCGATGTCTTTTGCCAATTCATCGTCAAGAGCTGGTACTTCTTTTGCTTTTTACTTCGTGGATAGTTGTCACGAATTTCGCTTCTTTACCTGCAAGGTCAGCTGCTTGGTAGTCTTCTGGGAATGTTACGATCACATCAACTGTTTCACCAGCAGAGTGTCCAACCAATTGGTCTTCGAAACCTGGGATGAATTGACCTGAACCAAGTCCAAGTGAGAAGTTGTCACCTTTACCACCGTCGAATTCAACACCGTCGATAGATCCTACGAAGTCGATCACAACTGTATCACCTTCTGCAGCAGCACCTTCTTTAACAACCAATTCAGCCAAGTTGTTGCGTTCGCGTTCGATACGAGCATCCACATCAGCGTCTGTTACTTCTTTAGAAACTTCTACTGACACTTCAAGGTCTTTGTAAGCACCCAATTTTACTTCAGGTTTTGTTACAACAGCTGCTGTCAATGTCCAGTCTTGACCTTTTTCCATAGATACAACATCGAAAGTTGGTTGTGCTACAACTTCGATTCCAGCTTCTTTAACAGCTGCTTCATATGCTGCTGGAAGAAGATCGTTCAAAGCATCTTGGTAAAGAGCTTCTTCACCAAAACGTTGGTTGAAGATTGGACGTGGAATATGACCTTTACGGAATCCAGGTACGTTCAAAGTTTTCTTAACTGACTCAAACACACGGTCCAAAGCAGGTTTGATTTGCTCTTGGCTGATTGTGAAAGTCAATACACCGTGGTTAGTTTCTTTGTTTTCAAATGATACAGACATTCTGTCTCTCCTTAAAATAATATAGTCATTCCTTATAATTTTACCACAAAACTTTGAAATTGCAAGTTTTAAAACGTTTTTGCCTCTCTTTTCATCCAAAAAAACTAGCCCTTAAAAGCTAGTTCTGATTATGATTTTCGGATGGGATCATCGAGGTAGAGAGCACGGGCGCCACCGATCAATTTTGGCCGACTGGCGAGGGCTGTGACATGGGCTCCACCTAGTTCACGCAAGATAGGGCGAATTGGAACTTGCACGTGTTTGACGTGCATCCCCACCGAGGTATCTCCGATGTCTAACCCGGCTTGGGCTGTGATAAATTCCACCTCAACAGGATCCTTAAAATACTTGAAAGCTGCGAGTTGTCCAGCACCTCCTGCATGGAGACTCGGAAGGACATTGACGATTTCTAACTCCTTCTTGTCCGCCAATTCTCTTTCGACCACCAAGGCGCGATTGAGATGCTCACATCCTTGTACCGCCAGATAAATCCCTCTTGGATTCAACTCATCTAGCAAGGTCTGGACAATAGCTTCGGCAATATCGATGTTGGAGGCTTTTCCAATTCGCCCTCCTGCAACTTCGCTTGAAGACATCCCGAGTACTAGAATCTGTCCTTGGTGGAGACGGCTTTTTTCCAAGACATCTACCAAGATTTCTTTTGTATCCTTCTTCAGTTGCTCCAGATCCATGAATTAGCTTCCTTTCTTTTGAAATGCATAATAGACCACATAGCCTAAAGCCATTCCAACAAAATTCTGAGCGAGGTTATTCGGAATGTCCGAGATAGCAGCACCCCAGCCATTGCCTAAAAAGAGAGCAGAAGCTAGTGCATAACCTCCTACCATGACGACTGTCGCAAGAAGCAAGCCTAGGTAACGAGCTTTGCCCTTGAAGCCAGCGAAATAGCCTTGCCCCCCGTGAAAGAGGAGACTAAAGAACATCCACTGAGGATAGCCTGAAATCAGATCCAATAAGAAGGCTCCGACACCACCGACAATAGCACCTTCCTTGCGCCCAAAATAGAAGGCTGTGAAATAGGCACCAAGATCTAGCAGGGTGACGATCCCTGTAGGAGTTGGAAGTTTGGTATAGTAGCCAAGTACAACTGTCAAGGCTGTCAAAATAGAGAGGCGGGCAATGAGTTGAGTTCGATTAGATGTCATATTGTACTACTCCATACTGGTCTGAATGTTGAATCGCTTGGAAAACAAAGTCTTTAGAGGCTTTAACAGCTTCAAGTGGAGATTTCCCTTTCACCAACTGGCTGGAAATGCTAGACGCAAAGGTACAACCTGCTCCTGTATTGTTCTTTTTCTAAGACTGGCTCTTCAATGATGGTGAAGTCCGTCCCATCATAAAAGACATCGATGGCCTTTTCTTTATTGAGACGATTGCCTCCTTTGACCACGACATTCGCTGCTCCTAATTCGTGGAGCTTGCGCGCTGCCTCCTTCATATCGTCGAGCGATTGAATCTTGCTTTGGGTCAAGATCTCAGCTTCTGGTAAGTTTGGCGTAATGATAGTCACATAAGGGAAGAACTTGATCAATTCGTCTCGAAGAGCTGAAACTTCACATCATGGCTTTCCTTGCAGACCAAGACAGGATCTAGTACCACTGGGATCTCCGCATGGGCTTTGACATAGTCCAAGGCCAAGTCTGCCACTTCAACATCTGGCAAAAGACCGAGTTTAATAGCAGAAAAAGGAACATCCTTGAGAGAGTTGAGCTGTTGAGCAAAGGTCGTCGGATCCACCGGAATCACTTCAAAAACCGTTCTCCGTCATAGCGGTCAAACAAGTCACCGCTACAAAACCATGCTGTTTGTTGGTTGTATAGGTTGCAAGGTCTGCATGAAGACCTCCTCCACTAAAAATATCATTTCCTGAAATAGCTAGAATCAATTCATTACTCATAACGGATCTCCTTTAAATATAAGCCATTTGGCGCTGCTGTAGGACCTGCAAGATTGCGGTCCTTCTTTTCTAAAATTAGATCGATCTGCTCGATCGGCATCCGATCATTTCCGATCTTCAACAAAGTTCCCACCATATTGCGGATTTGCTTATAGAGAAAACCATTGCCCGAAAAGGTAAAGACAAGGCGATGATGTTCTGCATCCTCAACCAAGCGAGCCTCTGTAATCGTACGAACCTTATCTTCCACACTGGTTCCCGAAGCGGTGAAACCGGTGAAATCATGGGTTCCCTCCAACTTTTGGATGGCTACTTGCATCTTTTCCACATCCAAAGGATAAGGATAGTGGGTGGCATAGTGGCGCATCATGGGGTTCTTGGGACGACCATAATCCACGATAAATTCATAGGTTTTGCTGTGCTTCTTATAGCGTGAGTGAAAGTCATCTGCTACTTGCTCTACTCGGATGAAATCAATATCCTCTGGGGTTGGGTATCGAGGGCAAAGCGGAGCTTTTCCTCGTCCCGCGCTTGGGGGAGATCAAAATGAATCACCTGCCCAAGAGCATGGACACCTGAATCCGTTCGCCCCGCTCCATGAACGGTAACAGGGGTTCCTTGATTGAGACGCGTCAAGGTCTTTTCGATTTCTTCCTGCACACTACGGGCATGCGGTTGGCGTTGAAACCCTGCAAACAAGGTCCCGTCATATGAAATGGTTGCTTTGTATCGTGTCATGGTTCTATTTTAGCAAGATATAGAAGGGGTTACAAGAGTGAAAAAACCAAACTGTCCGGGTACAGTTTTGCAAGCACAAAAAGAGGCTGGGACAAAAGTCCTAGCCTCTCAATTATTTTTGGATTGTCGAGCAAGACGCAGTGGTTGAGCGGGCTCTACTACGCTGATTTCATCAGCTTTTACAGCCCTACTCAACTGTGCGGAGGTGGGACGACGAAATCGAATTCTAACGAATTACCGATTTCTGTCCCACTCTCCTAACTTCGACCTGTTACAAATCTACTAGGTCTCAGTCTCTTTTTTTATTTTTCAAGTCCATTCCTGCCGCTCCTAAGATCGCTCCTAGTAAAGCGAGCCCAAGAGCAGATTCCACTCCTGTTTCTGGGAGTTGCTTGTTAGAGTTTCCTGTTTCTGAACGAACCTCTTTTTCCACAGCTACTGGAATTGGCGTTGGGGTATTTGCTGGTGCTACTGGTTGATCCTTCGAGATCACTTGAGGCGTTGAAGGTTCTGGAACCACTTTGTTTACAAGCACATCTGGTTTCACTGGTGCTTCTACGGAAGGGCTTGTTGGGATCACGACTTCTTTGGTACCGACTTCAACAATTTCTGCAACCGGCTCTGTTGCAACTTCTGTAGCGATCACTTTTCGACTTTGATCAAGCGCCGAAACCTCTACATACTCAAGACCTTGCCCTTTAACCCCAGCCTGGATCACTCTGCGTTCTCCTTTAGCGAGATCTGGATTGGTCCTTTCCACAAGGTCAAAATCAAGTTCTTTTTCTACGATTTCAAGACTTGGTTTGTCTTCCACTAGGGCTTTGACGTCATTTTCAGCCAAGCTACCTACTTGCGTGATTGGCTTGAGCCCCGCAAGGGCTTTAGTCAGAGCAGCCACTTCTTGATCCACCTGATCTTGATGAGCACGGCTCACATTCCAATTCAAGCTATCTAAGACTTTCGCAAGTGCTGCGCGCGATTCTGGTGTGTAAATGGCTAGATCTGTTGGCACCGTAGCAACTGCTTTTCTAAGAGTAGTGAAGTCCGCCTTGAAATAGTCCTTGTTGTGGTTGGCAAAAGCTTCCATGAGATCAAAGACATTTTTTTCGATGTATTCTTCACTTGGGGTATCACACCAAACAGCTACCATGCTACCGACCATCGGCAAAGATGTTTCAGGATATGTTGTACTTGGGAGTTGTCTAAATGGAGTAGCAGCTGCATTGGCAATCGCTTTTTCAATATAACCACCACCCGTTTCAGGTGTTCTTCCCAAAACATAGTACCAGTCTCCGTTGGTATTAAGGAATTTATACCCCTTATCTGCCAAATACTGTGGAGATGCGAGGTTATATCCCCACCATCCTTTAGACCAGTATGAAATCAAGACGTCCTTGTCAAAGGCGACATCATCTTCATCTCCATAATAGAAGCCATCGTTAAAGGCCATTGGCTGCAAGCCTTTTTCACGCGCCATGGCTGCAAGACTATTGGAATACTCCGCAAATTTACCATAGAGGTCATACCACTTGAGGTAGTACCAGCCTTGCGCACTGGTAGCGTCATTGGCATATTCATCTGTTCCGAAGTTAAAGATCTTAGACTTGTCTTTGAAGTAGTCCATGTACTTGCCAATCAAGGCTTTGGTAAAGTTGACTGCTGCTTCATTGGTCAAATCCATGGTTGTTTTTGAAACCGTATCAAAGCTGGCTTGTGGATTTTCAATGCCCAATTTTTCCATGGCCACCAACAAAGCATCCATGTGTCCAGGACTATTGACTGCCGCAATCAAGCCGATTCCTTTCGCAGTCGCATAAGCATGGAGTTCATCCATTTCCGCTTGGGTCAAGGCTTGGCCATTTGGATCATCGTAATAGGCCTTGGTGCCTTCTAAAATGGCCTTTTTCACATCATCACTGGCATAAGTTTTGCCATTGGCTTCCACCGTCATATCATCGAGGACGAAGCGCATACCATCGTTTCCGACCAGGAGGTGCAAGTCAGAATAACCCAGCTCACTGGCCTTATCGACGATCCGTTTCAGCTGATCCAATGAGAAGTATTTGCGGCCTGCATCGATCGAGATGACCTTCTTCATGGCGAGTTTTTCTGCTGCTTCTTTTGCAGCAACTTCTTTCGCGTAGCTTTCCGTATACACCAAAGCACCTTGAGCTGCTTTGAGATGGTCGATCAAGGTTTTGGCCTCTGCTCGAGTGGTGTTTGCTCCTGCCCCTTCTAAAAGCTTTTTTTAGCTGCCGTAAAAGGCTACTAGAGATTCCGGTGTATAGTGGTCCAAATCAGTTGGAGCTTCCGAAAGAGCTTTTTTCGACCACTTCAGGATCTGCTACAAAGTAGTCCGCATTCTTGTCCGCGAAGGCATGCATGAGCTTAAAGAGAAGGTCTTTTTTTGTAGGTTGCGGATGGCGTATCTGCCCAGGCAGCTACCATACCACCAATGAAAAGGTACCTTAGCTCCATCATTTTTTTGAACTACATCAATCGCTGACTTGAAATTCCTTCGAGACCTTGATCAAGGTTGTACCAACCAGATCCAGCCTTGTCCCTGTCCGAGCACATAATACCAAGCATCATTGGTATTAAGAATCTGATGACCTAGTTCAGACAAGAGTTTTTGAAGAAGCGACATCATATCCGTTCCAGCCACCTGTCCAGTAGGAGACAATGATATCCTTGTCAAAAAGTGCCATAGGAAGTATCGCCATTGTAGTAGATTCCGTCATTAAAGGCCATTGGTTTCATCTTGTGTTTTTTTCACAATAGCTGCTAGATCATTGGCGTATTGAATGAATTTTTTCATAGCCTTTTTTTCTGGATAGCCTTCACCTGGCCAATGCTTGCTGGCTTGGAGAACCTGCCAACCATGGGCATCTGTGGCATCGTTGGCATATTCATCCAAACCAATATTGAAAAATATCTGCCTTGCCGCTGAAATAAGTCGCATACTTGTCTCACCAAAGCCTTAGTAAAGTCTAAGGCTTTTTGGTTGTCCAAATCAACTGTCCGAGCTGATTTTTTTAGTGCCAAAAGTAATTAAAGTGAGGATTTTCGATCCCCAATTGTTCCATGGCTGTCAGAATCGCATCCATGTGACCTGGACTATTAATGGTTGGGATGACACCTACTTTCTTCGATTTGGCGTAGGCCAAAATATCATCCATTTGAGCCTGGGTCAAGGCTGTCCCGTTCGGATCATCGTAATAAGCTTTCGTGTCCCTTTTTCAACCGCATCCGTCACGGCTTGGCTAGAATAAGAAGTATCTCCCACTTTCAAAGACATATCATCCAGCACAAAGCGCAAGCCGTCATTTCCAACTAGAAGATGCAAGTCTGTATAGCCCGTCTTACTTGCTTCATCAATGATTTCCTTGATTTGGTCTGGTGAGAAGTACTTGCGACCGGCATCGATCGAAACAATCTTTTTCTTGGCTAATTTTTCTTCCTGATCAGGATCTTTAGCAGGCGTTTCCGTCGCTGGTTGAGCTGCCACATCCGACTCTGCGACAGAACTTGCTTCTTCGCGAATCAAACGGTCAAGATCTGATACCCGCAATTCACGATCAGGCAGTGTCGGTTGACTTTGATCGACGATTGGGGCAGGAGCCGTTGGTTTTTCTACTGTTGGCTGAGAAGCTTCCTCATTAAGAGAAATCGTTGACTCACCCTCGCTTGGCTGAGTTGGAACTGTCGTTGCAGGACTGTCAGTAGTCGTCGACGTATCGGCCGCTACAACATGAGCACCAGCAAAAAATCCTATGAGCACCGAAGCAGCTCCTACTGCATACTTGCGAATCGCATAACGTGGTTGATGTGATTTCATCAGGACCTCCTAAATTGTCTTTGTAATCGTTTTCTTAAATTTACCACGATATCTTAATAAATTCAATGAGGGTCCTCATTATTCTTTAATTAGGAGAGGAAGTTCTTGGATTCGATCCAAAATAAAACGAGCTCCTTACTCAAAAGGAAACTCGTTCATTTTTATAAATCATCTAAAGCATCTTTGACCTTGTCAAAGAACCCTTTTTTCTTTGGGTTGACCTTCAAATCACTTGCTTCCGCAAAGGCTTGAAGGGCTTCTTTTTGCTTGTCATTTAAACCAGTTGGGGTGACGACATTGACAGATACATATTGATCCCCCATAGCACCACCTCGTAAGCTTGGAGCCCCTTTTCCACGGAGGCGGAATTTCTTACCGGTTTGGGTTCCTTCAGGAATGACCAAATCGACATCTCCGTGAACAGTTGGCACATGGACCGTATCTCCAAGAGTCGCTTGGACAAAGTTCAAGTCTAACTTAGTAGATGGTTGAGCCATCTCGTTCGAAAGCGATCGCTCGGCTCAACATTGACAACGACATACAAGTCCCCATAAGGTCCACCGTTAAAGCCAGCTTCTCCTTGACCAGCTAAGCGGATTTGTTGACCTGTTTCAACTCCTGCAGGAATCTTGACATTCACGCTATGAGCTTGTTTTTCATGACCTGTTCCACGACAAGTCGTACATGGATCTTTGATTTCTTGACCACGACCATGACAGACATCACAGGTCACTTGACGGCGCATCATCCCAAGAGGGGTTTGCGTATCCACATTGATAACTCCAGAACCATGACAGCGTCCACAGGTCACCGGACTAGTCCCTGGCTTAGCTCCAGAACCATGACAGGTATGACAGCTAGCTTCCCGATGGTACTTGACTTCTTTTTCCGCACCAAAAATCGCTTCTTCAAACTTGAGATTGACGCGGTATTGGAGGTCATCCCCTTGACGAGGAGCATTCGGATTACGGCTTGCACCACCACCAAAGAAGCTAGAGAAGATATCTTCAAAGCCACCAAAACCAGCACCATCAAAGCCACCAAAACCACCTGCTCCGCCACCGAAGCCACCATTGGCACCCGCAGCACCATATTGGTCATAAGCAGCCCGTTTTTGCTCGTCACTCAAAGTCTCATAAGCTTCTTGAACTTCCTTGTACTTTTCCTCAGCACCAGGCTCCTTGTTGATATCTGGGTGATATTTTTTAGATAATTTCCGATAGGCTTTCTTGATCTCATCTTGAGATGCATTCTTTGAAACGCCCAAACGGTCATAAAATTCAGTATTGTTCATAATTCAAGATACAAAGGGCGTTAAACGGACACAGCCAAAATAGGAGTTTTGACGACGGACGCTTGCGTCCTAGAAAAAACTATCTTTTTGGCACCGTCCGTAGCCCGTGTTCAGTTACGAACACTCTTTGTTCCTTTCTATAATTTTCATGTAAATCTTTAGAGGCTGTTTTCTATACTTCGCTTCACTTGATCAAACTCTTGGTCCGATAGAGTAAATATCAAATCCTCTTCTGAATAGTCGTTTCGTTCTTTAAAATAGTTGTCCGTATTCTCTGCCAAGCCTAAACTTAGAATCACTTTTCTTGCAAACTCTTGATGGGCAAAACCGATAGCCGTAATGATCTGTTTATCTTGCACAACCACTTTCGGTTGGAAATTCTCACGTGGAAGAAATTCAAAATAATCAAAGAAGTTTTGCCAAATTCCACCTGTAAATTTCGTATCGTTCAGCAAACCTGCTTTCGCTAATAAAAGAGGCGCTGAAGAAATGGCTGCAATGAGGATATCTTGCTCACCAAGAGCCCTCAAGAACGAAATCAATTTCTCATTCTGTAGAGCAGGACCTATATTGACCATTCCTGGCAAAATCACACAAGAATACTCTTCTATACGGATTTGATCTAGTGTTTTCGTTGGTTGACAAGGCAATCCATCCTCAGAGACCACCATCGAATGATCTGAAGCGACATAATCAATCGTGACGCCAAAAGACAGAACTAAAGTACTGTTAAAGCAGTTATCTCATAAAGAGAAAAATTTGGATAAATGATACAAAGTACTTTTTTCATAGACAACATCCTCTATTTTACCGAAAAACAGAGGCTGGGTTGCAACCTCTGGATTTCTTTTTATCATTTAGTTGTTAAGCTGAATTGAGCACGCCCTAACCTCTTGGTGAAAAAGATAAATCTTCCTAGAAACTAGAGTTTCTGCGTCAGATTTCCTATTTTCACTGTGAGGTTTTAACGGGCTTTGCATCTTATTTTTCCGTAAACTCTCCGTCTACGACATCATCGCCTGCGTTGCCTGTCGCTTGTGCGCCTTCTGCTCCTGCTTGGGCTTGTTGAGCTGCTGCAGCTTGTTCGTAGAGTTTAACGGCAAGAGCTTGAGCTTTTTCGTTCAATGCTTCAAGTTTTGCTTTCATTTCGTCCAAGTTGTTGTCTTCTTGAGCTTTCTTAAGATCATCAAGGGCAGCTTGTGCAGCATCACGTTCTGCATCGAAGCCTTTACCTTCAGTTTCTTTGATTGTCTTTTCAGTCGCAAAGATAGCTTGGTCTACTTCGTTACGAAGGTCTACTTCTTCTTTACGTTTCTTATCTGCTTCAGCGTTTGCTTCTGCATCTTTCATCATGCGGTCAATTTCTTCGTCTGTCAAACCTGAGTTAGATTGGATCACAATAGTTTGTTCTTTTTGAGTTCCAAGGTCTTTGGCTTTAACAGACACGATACCGTTCTTATCGATGTCGAATGTTACTTCGATTTGTGGGATACCACGAGGTGCGACTGGGATATCTGTCAATTGGAAGCGTCCAAGCGTCTTGTTATCTGTCGCCATTGGGCGTTCACCTTGAAGAACGTGGATATCAACAGCTGGTTGGTTGTCTGTCGCAGTTGAGAAGACTTGTGATTTAGAAGTTGGAATCGTAGTGTTGCGGTCGATGAGTTTTGTGAAGACTCCACCCATTGTTTCAATACCAAGTGACAATGGTGTTACGTCAAGAAGGACAACGTCTTTCACATCACCAGTGATCACACCACCTTGGATAGCAGCACCCATAGCCACAACTTCATCAGGGTTCACTGATTTGTTTGGTTCTTTACCAGTTTCAGCTTTAACAGCTTCAACAACGGCAGGGATACGAGTTGAACCACCGACAAGGATGACTTCGTCGATTTCTGACAAGCTCAAACCTGCATCTGAAAGGGCTTGACGAACTGGAGTTTTCGTACGTTCTACAAGGTCACGAGTCAAATCGTCGAATTTCGCACGAGTCAAGGTCATTTCCAAGTGAAGAGGTCCAGCAGCTCCTGCAGTGATGAATGGCAAGCTGATTTGAGTTGAAGTGACACCAGAAAGGTCTTTCTTCGCTTTTTTTCAGCCTGCATCTTTCAAACGTTGAAGAGCCATCTTGTCTGTTGACAAGTCGATACCATTTTCTTTCTTGAATTCTGCTACTAAGTAGTCGATGATTTTTTGGTCAAAGTCGTCACCACCGAGTTTGTTATCCCCTGCAGTTGCCAATACATCGAAGACACCATCACCGAGTTCGAGGATAGATACGTCGAATGTACCACCACCAAGGTCGAATACCAAGATTTTTTCTTCTTTATCAGTCTTATCCAAACCATAAGCAAGGGCTGCTGCAGTTGGTTCGTTGACAATACGTTCTACTTCAAGACCAGCGATTTTACCAGCGTCTTTAGTTGCTTGACGTTGAGCATCGTTGAAGTAAGCTGGAACTGTGATAACTGCTTTGGTTACTTTTTCACCAAGATAATCTTCAGCGTAACCTTTCAAGTATTGAAGGATCATAGCTGAGATTTCTTGTGGTGTGTATTCTTTGCCGTTAGCAGAAACTTTTTCAGAAGTACCCATCTTAGATTTGATAGAGATGACTGTATCTGGATTTGTGACTGCTTGACGTTTTGCAGCATCACCAACGATGATTTCACCATTTTTGAATGACACAACAGATGGAGTCGTGCGGTTTCCTTCTGGGTTTGCGATGATTTTTTTGATTCAGTTCCTTCAAGAACTGCTACTGCTGAGTTTGTTGTACCTAAGTCAATACCGATAATTTTAGACATATGTTTTTCTCCTTAAATTTATCTTCTTTTTCTTTTTGATATTTTTCCTTAGTGGCGGGAAATATTTTCCTTGCTAAGCCTCCGGCTTGCTTCTTTATCTTTCTTTCATAGTTTAGTGTCGTTTCGGACAAGGTTTTTAAGTTTTCTCGCCTAGTTGAACACTACTACCATAGCTGGGCGTAGGATGCGGTCATGGAGTTTGTAGCCTTTTTGGAAGACTTGTGCGATGGTGTCTGCTGGATGCTCGTCATCTGCAGGTAAGGTTTGGATGGCCATGTGGTAGTTATGGTCAAAGGCTCCATCTGCTGGAATTTCTTCAATCCCTTCTTCTTTTAAGGCATGTACCAAACTTTCTTGGACCATTTCCAAGCCCTTCTTCACATCATCTGTCAAGCCTTCAACGGCAAGGGCACGTTCGAGGTTGTCAAGTGATGGTAAGATTGCTTTTGCCAAATCTTGGCTACGGTATTTTTGTAATTGTTGACGTTCTTCATTGGCACGGCGCTGAATGTTTTGCATTTCTGCATGAGCACGAAGGTATTTGTTTTCAAATTCCTCGGCACGCGCTTGTGCTTCTTCTAATTCAGAAGGTTGCTTGGTTTCCTCTACAACTTCTTCAGTTGCTTGGGCAACTTCCTCTTCTTTCACGTCTTCTTTTTTGATATCTTCTGTCAAGGCATACACCCCTTTCATTTGGTCTTAATTTACTTCATAATGGTTGCTGTTGAGGTAACGGTAGTAGTCCGTTAACTTCATGACCAGTACCCGTCCGATAACATTGACGAGGCTAATCACACGCCTGTAATCCATCTCTACGGGACCAATCACATGCATGAGGGCCATCCCACGATAAGGAACCAGGAATTTATGACTAATCACGGTCACATTTTTCAAAGCCTTCTCTTGGGATTCAGCAACCAGAATCTGGGTCATTTGGTCCTCTGGCATTCCCCCTCGCAACTCGAGAGCTACGTGTTGGGGTTATCTAAGAACTGATAGGTCTGAAGATCGGCGTAAGTTAAGGATGAAACCTTTCCTTCTACAAAGACCAGTTCTTGAAACAGTTGCGAGAAGACGTAATCAAAGAGATCCAAGACATTGTCTGTCGTCTTAAAATAGCGCTGTACTATCTGTGGAATCTCTGTCCGCAAGCGGTAGTGGATATCTAAGACAGTATTTCCAATGAAGCGCTCTTGAACCAGCTGATGGAAGATTTCCAAGTCACTGGTTAAGAAATTCTTTGGAATAGCAAACTGGACGGTGACAGGCTTTGATTCATCCAAGGTCAGAACCGCCAAGGCATCGTGATTGGATAATGGAACAATCTCAAAACCAGTCAAGCGCTGACGTGTCGGTTCAACATCCTGAATCACTGCAGTGTAACCCGTCATCTGGGCTAGTAATTTGGCCGTAGCATCCAAGATATCGTCTAACTTAAAGGCTTCGAAATCAAAGGCTTTCACCACCTGGTAGACATCTTGCTCATCAATCAGCTCTAGATCAAGCGAGTTCTGAACAAAATATTGGAAACCAGCTCGGCTAGGCAGCCGTCCACTCGAAGTGTGGGCTTTTTCTAGTAAGCCTTGCTTTTTCGAGGGCGACCCATGATCAGTTTCGAATGGTCGCACTACTGGATTGAATGACATCTTGTAGCGCTTTTGAACCGACTGGTTCGTGGGTCTTGGTAAAGATATCGACAACAAGATTGAGAATCTCATTTTGACGTTCTGTAACCATGACCTCACCTCTCTTTCATTTTTTAGCACTCTAAACACTCAAGTGCTAAACCATGATTCTATTATACACCCATCCAAAAGAAAGTCAAGAGAAAAACCAAAAAATTAGCACTCTTTTTTCAAGAGTGCTAAAAATCATTCTTAAGACCTAGAGAAGTGAATCTCCTCTTATTTGCCAGCTTTTTTCAATAGCTGAATATATTCTTCCAATACTAGCTGATGCTGGGCCATATACTGAGCATTTTCTACGCCAACATAACGGAAATGCCAATTCTCAAAATTCACACCCGTGATGTTGCTCTTCCCATCTGGGTAGCGAAGGACAAAGCCATATTATGGTGCGATGGCGACTCAGTCGCATGCCCAACTCATCACTTTGACCAGCTTCGACACTCATATCAATCGCAAGCCCTGTCTGGTGTTCACTCGCACCAGGGACCTGTACCTGGGTCTGCACCTGCTTTTCAGCTTCTTCGTGCGAAAGACCACTAGCCTCTAGTTGCGCAACACGCTCATTATAGAGCTCTGTTTGCTCGGCCACACTTCGATAGCCTGATATCAAGGTTTCTTCTGGGGCAATTTTTCGAGCCGCTTCTAAAAATTGACGAGTTGGTTCTACAATCCGACTATCCACTTTGATAGCATCCACATCTGTCAATTGTGGGTTCAGCTCAGGCTTCACATTGTCACGATTAACCAAGATCAACTGCCAGTCTTTTGTCGAAACGGCTGGTAAATCTGATTTTTCTTTCTTTTTCTTAGAAGAAGAGGGAGTCGTTACAGCTGTTTTTTTAGCCTTCCAAAACTGAAGCCCTGAAAACAAGCTCGGCTTCGCTAAGTAAGCACCAATTCCTGATCCAAGGACCACAAGAAGAAAGAAACTCAATAGGTAAGGCCACCATTTCTTACGTTTTTTTCTTGCGCGTCTATACTTATTCGTCATAGCCACCCTCTAGAAGTTTTGCTCCAACCTTACGATAGGACATATCCCCAATCTTTTCAATATGAAAGGCACCATCTTCATAGGCCAAAACTGTCACGCTTCCGTTGTCCAAGACTAATTCTTCGACAGCCTTAGGATCGATGAGATAAATCAAGGTCGTAATGGTCATACCATGGCTGACCACAATAGCATTGCCACCGCCAGCTGCTTCTACCTCTTTTGCGATAGCTTCAAATCCTTCTAGGATCCGGCCACTCAAGGCACTCCAGGATTCAGCCCATCCAGTGGTATCCACTTCGACGATTCCTTCTGCTAACTCCATTAGGCTCAACTGATGGAAATCATCGACCTTAAAGACACGGGGTAAAACCCCCATGAAGAGATCGCCATCATAAGCACCGTCAAAACTACCAAAACACCATTCACGGATCCGTTTGTCATAACGATAAGGGATTTTTCCTGTCAGACCAAGTTCTTGAAGAATAATTCCCATAGTTTGAATGGTGCGTCCAGAATCACTCGAAACAGCCTCTTCAAAAGAAAGCCCAGTTTCCTTGAGACCAAGTCCTAATTCTCGAATTCCACGTTCTCCTGCTTCTGTCAGCGGAGTGTCTGACCAGCCCTGTGCTCGCCCAATGGTATTAAACATGGTTTTTCCATGACGAGCAATATATAATCTGGTTTTTGTCATTGTATTACCTCCGTATGTGTCTCTTTCATTATATCATTTTTTGCAAAAAGAAAGTAGGAAAGCTCTTACAAGTTTTGTGAAAAAGAAAAGGCATGACCAAAAGATCAGCCTTTCAGGACGAACTAGGATTCTTGCAAGCTTTCACCGACCTCACGGTAACTGCTATCTCCAAACCCCTTAACCGTCAATTTTCCATCTTCATATTCTACAAGGGTAACACTACCGTTTGAAAGAGGCAGATTGAGATTTGGTTTTCCTTCGATCAAGCAGACCAAGGTCTGAATGGTCCAACTATGGCTGACCACCAAGGCATTGCCTCCACCATTTTCTTCTACTTCTTTGGCGATGGCTTCAAAACCTTCTAGGATTCGGCTTTTCAAAACTTCCCAAGGTTCAGCCCAATTTGCTGTGTCCACTTGGCAGATGCCATTGGCCAAGTTTTCCAAGGTCAAGGTCTTATAGTCTTCTACATCCAGCACGCGCGGCACGACACCGTGAAAGAGCTCCCCACCGTATGCCCCATCAAAGCTACCAAAACACCACTCGCGGATCCGTTTGTCAAAGCGATAAGGAATCTGGTCTTTCAATCCCAATTCATCGAGAATGATCCCCATAGTCTGAATGGCACGGCCTGAATCACTGGAATAAGCTCTAGTAAACTCCAAACCAGACTCACGCAAGCCGATTCCCAGAGCCTGAATCCCTCGTTCTCCTTCTGCTGTCAAGGGCGTATCGGACCAACCTTGAGCACGGCCAATAGTATTAAACATGGTTCTCCCATGACGTATCACAAATAATCTCGTTTTAGCCATCTTGTCTCCTTTTTGCAAGAAAAAAGTCTGGAGTTTCATCATCACAGACTTTTCTATTTTCTACTATTATACTAGATTTCTCTTAGTTTTTAAAGCTATGAACCGGAGCTGGAATTTGGCCACCACGGGCAATGAAATCGGCTGACGAAGCCTTGTTGACCTTCATTACCGGAGCAGACCCAAGAAGCCCTCCGAGCTCTAACATATCGCCTTCTTTTCCATAAGGAATGATCCGAACGGCTGTGGTCTTTTGGTTGATCACTCCGATAGCTGCTTCATCCGCAATCATGGCCGCAATGGTTGTAGCTGGAGTATCAGCCGGGATGGCAATCATATCTAGACCGACGGAGCAGATAGCTGTCATGGCTTCCAATTTTTCCAGATTGATATGGCCTGATTGGACCGCCGCAATCATCCCTTCATCTTCTGAGACCGGAATGAAGGCACCTGACAAACCACCGACTTGGTTACAAGCCATGATCCCGCCTTTTTTCACTTGGTCATTGAGCAAAGCTAGTGCTGCTGTTGTCCCGTGGGTTCCTACTACTTCAAGCCCCATGGCTTCAAGGACACGAGCAACCGAATCCCCAACAGCTGGCGTTGGTGCGAGAGACAAGTCTACAATCCCAAACTCAACACCGAGACGTTCACTAGCCATTTGCCCCACTAATTGCCCAACACGGGTAATTTTGAAGGCTGTCTTCTTGACTGTTTCAGCCAATACATCAAAGCTAGCTCCTGAACTTTTTCGATCGCCCGTTGGACGACACCAGGTCCTGAAACCCCAACGTTGATGACAACATCCGCTTCACCGACACCGTGGAAGGCACCCGCCATAAAAGGATTATCTTCTACTGCATTGGCAAAAACTACGAGCTTACCAGGCCCCATTGGATCTGCTTGGGAAGCTTCTTTAATGATACGACCCATATCTCGGACAGCTGTCATATTGATCCCTGTCTTGGTCGATCCGATATTGACTGAAGAGCAGACAAAATCTGTCTCCGCAAGGGCACGAGGAATCGAATTAATGAGGATTTCATCCCCCTTTTGGTAGCCTTTTTGAACAAGGGCTGAGAAGCCACCGATAAAGTTGACCCCAACTTCTTTGGCCGCACGATCTAGTGCCTTGGCAAAGGGTACATAATCTGTCGCATCTGTTGCAGCTCCGATAATAGAAATCGGAGTGACCGAAACCCGCTTATTCACAATGGGAATGCCAAGTTCTGCCGCAATCTCATCCCCCACAGCTACCAAATCTTTTGGCCTTTTGTCACAATCTTATTGTAGACTTTTTTTCTGTCACTTTTTTCGATATCCGGATCAATACAATCTAGAAGCGAAATCCCTCATGGTGATAGTCCGAACATCGAGTTCTGCTCCTCAATCATGGCAATGGTTTCTGTTACCTGTTTAATGTCCATAAATTCTCAACCCCCTATCTTACAATTGTGCATGGCATCAAAAATTGCTGCACTCTGGATATTGATTTTTACATGAAGAGACTGACCGAATTCTTCCAACTCTGAACGGAGCTGTGTGAAATCTTTTTTCTCATCTGACGATACAACCGCCATCATGGTAAAGTATTCATCCAATACGGTTTGAGAGATATCATCGATATTGAGTCCCTAATCTGCCACTTTCGTTGCAACACCCGCTACAGATTCCTTTTTGGTCTTTTTCCAACGACTGTAATAATTGCTTTCATTTCACTGCTCCATTCTATCTATTTGCTTCCATTGTAGCACATTCCCTTAAAATGGCCCTTCTCAACTGGGAACGTTCGGATATTTTTATAGTATAAAATAATAGAGGCTGGGACAAAAGTCCTAGCCTCTTTATTGTTTTTGGATTGTCGAGCAAGACGCAGTAGTTGAGTGGGTTTCACTACGCTGATTTCATCAGCTTTTACAGCCCTACTAACTGTGCGGAGGTGAGACGACGAAATCAAATTCCCTAACGAATTACCGATTTCTGTCCCACTCTCTATTTTTGATGATTCAGTTTCATCCTTAAGAGCTCTTTCTTCACGCGCACCGTACTCTCATACTCAGCCCCAGCTAGACGGTCAAAGGGAAAGCGACGATTGAGTAAGACGATGGCAAGAGTGAGAATCAGGTACAATAAAAGCATAAAGAAGAGCAATAAAATCATGGACAGGGTTAAGAGGGAATTGTCCGTCAAGTCGCTATTCAAGAGCGAAATCAAATAGAACAACCCTTGAGGAATCAGATAGAAATAACCTACTACTAGGATTCCCCGCCAGATGGTGCGAAGCCATTTTTGCTTGTCAAAATGCAAGCGGAATTTCAATAAAGCCATTCCCAAGGTTTTGCCCCGCCACAAGGGAATCAAACCAAAATAAACAGCCAAAACCGCTACATAAGGAATCGTCTCCAAACGCTCGATTACCTCGTAAAGCAAGGATAGCATCACAAAGTCGATCAAGAAGGCAAGACCCATCCGAAAACCAGATACTCTGGTCCCTACTCGGAAAGAATGTTCGTCAATTTCGTCTCGTGTTGGCAATAACCAAACCAGGAACCAACCGAGCAAATAGCCCACTCCACCACCGGTAGTATTTTGAATAATATCATCGACATCTGCTAGGCGGTAAGGACCCGGATACAGAAAATAGAGACCTGATAACTGGGTCAGCTCCAAAAAGAGACTAAAGAGGGCTGTCAGAAGAATCGTTTTCTTAAAACCACACTTAAAATAATAGCGCAGATACATCCCAAAAGGAATCAACATCAGGACATTAAAGGCAGGCACATAAAAAGTTGGATGCTTAAGGGCTTGAATCCAAGTACCAGTCTGCGCTAAATCAAAGGGGCTCTCCTTGAAAAAATCCACCACAAAAGCAAAGGGATGGAGATTGACCATTTCCGAGTAGCTAGTATGAATCTTACTTGGATCTGGCAGAGGCAAGATCACCAAGAGATAGACCGTCATCAAGTAAAGCATAAAAGAATAGAAAATCAGCACCCGCAATTTATTGACCGAACCATATTTTCGATAATTCAAAATCATGTAGGGCAAGGTCAGCAAAAATGCCAGGAAAGGAAAGAGCTGAACAGCCGTTTTAATAGTAGAGATATACCCCATTGTGTCTCCTTTTTTTCGTTATAAAATCACCCTTTGCACAATGACAAAAGGTGATTTCTTCATTGATATAGAATATTATACGGCCTGGTAGAGGAAGAGTCAAGGAAGTACGATGAAAACCTTACTGAGGAGCCGTCTTAATGGTTAGCTTCTCCCCTTCAAGACTTTACTTCCGATAAAGACCAATAGATAACTCACAATCCCTGAAAGATGCAATAGTGTTGAGATCCATCCGGTGATTGCTGGTAAGAGCATGAGGCCAGATAGAAAAATTAAGAATAGATAAAACAGTTTTACGGTGCGTGAAAATTCTTTCCACACGTTTGGCAGGAGCATAATCCCTCCGGTTACAAAGGCGTATCCTACAGCAGAGATCCCTGTTGCCTGAATGTCTTGCCCCTGGGTTAAGAGGTGAAAAACGATGGAAGAAAGGACTGTCGCCGTCACAAAAACAATCAAGACTTGTCTGGAGCCTCTTTTTCTTTCTAGCAGTCCTCCGAAAGGAAGGATCATGAGTCCATTTAACAACAAATGGACCCATAAAAACCAGATAGGTGCGCCTTTACTACCGTGCATCAGGGTCCCACTGACATATTGCCAACCATAGACCGGCTTCGAATGAAAGGCCAATAGGTCATACATAGCATCCCCATTAAAGGAAGTCAATAGACCAAGCAACAAACAGATTAGAGCTAAAGTGCTGATAATAGGGTAGGTTGTGAGGATTCTTTTCATATTTATCTTCTCTTTTTCAAAAAACAGCGTTACGATGTTTCCATTCACGATTATTATACCATTTATTTCATTGGAGACAGAAAAAGTTTTTTGCTTCTTTCATTTCAAATCTTTGCTGTAAAAACGAAATATCGTGACTTATTAGTCGCTCACGATTTGCCTTCAGATCAAAAATCGATCCTGCTTTCAGAATACCGTAGCGAAAATTTGACTTTCCATTTCAGAAGGCATATACTTATATTAATCTGAGCTAAATAGTTTTAATTTTTTAAATGAACTGTCTTAAATTCAGATTAAAAAACTATTTACTTAACGGAGGTGACGCTATGTCATTAGAAGAAAAATTGAACCAAGTGAAGGGTTCTGTTAAAGAAGGCTTCGGTAAATTAACCGGTGATACAAAAACAGAAGCTGAAGGCACTGCTGAAAAAGTTGCTTCAAAAGCAAAAGAAGTTGCTGAAGATGCAAAAGAAGCTGTTGAAGGAGCTATCAAGGGCGTTAAAAATATCTTTCATAAAGACGACAAATAGTCTTTAACATCCTAGACCCACTCTATTTTCTACAGTCATGTTTGACCGTGGAAGATAGGGTGGGTTTTTGTTTTCCATTTATCTTAGGTATAGAAAAAACACCCCGAAGGGTGCTCATGTAATGATTAGCATTCTTTTAAAAGAACGTTTACTAAAGCTACTTTACAAACTTTTTAGAATTCTATGTTATAACTCTATCTTGGAATGAAATTTATTTTGATTGATTCATCCCTTTCAACATCGTCACCTACATTTGCGACACGATTCATAGAAATCCCTGTTATTTAAAGTAACGTTTTGTTTTTCTTAATTGTGCAATATTGATATAGAGATGGATGACAGCCGTTATAAGGACGCCAACTAATTGCACTTCACCAAGAATGATAGATAGGGCAAACAAGATGATATAGACAGATGGTAAGATTAGCTGATTGAGTTTGAACAAGATTAAATAAGCTTCTGCCATTTCCGCTTGTTTCTCTCCCTCGTCATAGGTTTCTAGATAGTCTAATACCTCTTTTGGTGTGGCTAAAATAGAGAGCTGGTAATTACGAATTTTGCTCGTTGTTTTAACGCAGAAACTTCCAACAAGAATGGTCAATACCGCTAAGAGAAAAACTGATAACGGAAGATCATGACTAGGTAACACGGTAACCAAACTGAAAAGCATACTAACTTGCAAAACATTATAAGCAACTGTCCCATAATCTAGAGAGCGATACATCTTGATATAAGCTAGCTCATTTAATTCATCATCTTCTTCTGCTAGGTAGCTATCATAAGCTTTCCTACTATTCATAATAAAATAAAGAGCTACCATGGTCGATAGTATTCCCAGACAGAAAAAGATGGTCGTCAAAATAAACTGTACTTGCTCTTGAGAAATGTTTAAATGAAGATTCGTAAAGGTAGCACCAAACATTCCGATTAAACCACCCAACAATAAACTTCCTAACAATAGTAATAAATGTTTCTTTTTCATTTTCTATCTTCTTTCTAAAATAAACCTAGCAGTCCTTGAACCAGAGCATGCCCAAATCCAAAAGTAGCCGTTAAAACTTGATCACCAAAACTATTCAGGAGAATGGCAACTAGATAGAAAAATAGAATCTTGTACCCTGATTTTTTGATGACTACTTCAAGAGATTCATTTCCCATCCAGCCAGCTAAAAAAGCATAACTTATCACTGTGAGAAGACTAATTTCTATCGAAGATAGAAAAAGCAAAACGGCTAATGCACGAATCATCAGAGGGTCTACATTGAAATAACGGGCGATACCGGCACAAACCCCTGCAATTTCTTTATGTTCGGTATCTACTTGAAAATCTGCCAAAAACTCTTTCATAATCTTACTCCTTTTATACTCTTTCTTTTACTTTCTTTTCTATCCGCTCAAATACTAAACTAAAAATCAAGCTACTCCAGAAAAAATAATTACTGTCTAAAATCTGAAACCATCCCAGCAAGGTCCCGATCATCATCGAAACATTTGCTATAAAGGCAATGATACAAAGATAATAAATTACTCTATATTTGTTCATGATTCTTCCTCCTCTAAGCGAAATACCGACTCTACTGGCTCATGAAATATCTGAGAGATTTTCAAGGCGATAATAATAGAGGGGGTATACTCATCACGCTCTAGCAAACTAATGGTCTGCCTAGATATACCTGCTAGCTTGGCAAGCTCAGTTTGGTTTAAACCATCACGAGCGCGAAGCTCTTTTAAACGATTTTTTAGCTTCATATTTACCGATTGTCTATCAAATTCAGCCACTTCGCTTAGATATCCCCAAAATGGTAGAATCTGATTTTTCCTCCTTTGTTATTATATAAGATATTATTACCGATATCCTCATAGTTTCTCCGTTCAAAGTCTTATTTCTTTAACTTGATTACATTGTAACATATCTTTTTATTTTTTTGACAATGATATTAGTCAAAAATATCATTATTTTTGTCATTTTTGTAAATGATTTAGGTCAAAAACTCTTATCCTGAATAAGAATTGATTCGATATTTTTCTAAATAGAGGTGAAATGGATACTTAAAAATCAAAAAAATAACGGGGTGAACTTTAGTTTTTTGAACAAAAAGACATCCAAGAGAATACTCTTGAATGTCTGTAAACGTTGATATAATCGTATTGATTAACGTTTTGAGTGCAGTGGTTGCCATCCAATTCAAACAACACTCGAGCTTTTACTGAAATTGAGCAAAGTAATTGCAGGTCCCTAAAACCATTTTACTTCATTTTCTCAAACCATTCTGAAACATTTGGGACAATATACTGCCCTCTTTCATACGATCACTTCCATTATCCCTTCGATCAGCTCCGTAAAACTTTCTGCCACATAGATAATTTCATCAGGGTCATGAATGTAGCAGATTATCTGCCCTTCTTGCCCCTCCTGGTCTGGATCAAAATCAAGCATGAGATAACAAGAATCGCAATACTCCGCAAAAGGAAGCCATTTTTTATTAAAAAGATAGGGTTTAACTCTACTATCACGCATCTCTTCAACATCTTGGCTTGAAAAATAGTCGGGAAATTCCGTCAACAGGGCATCCCTATTTTGAAAAAATTTTTTTATCGACTCAATCTCTTGCAGGCTCATCAAAGAGAAAGCCATTTCTCTTTGGCCAATCACACAGGGTAGGACTGCTAAGAATTTACTGCCGTTTTTGTAGCGATAGACTTCCTTAAGCTCATTTGGGAGAGACATTCCAATTCTCTTCTCAAACTCCTGAATTTCCTCCTCAGATGCACCAGAAATTTCTTGATATTCTTCCAGGTATCCTTCCTCTACAGGATCATCCAAACCCCAGTCTTCAAAAGCTTCACAAATATAAGTTGCTAATTTCTTAACTTGGTCAACTATACACATAAGAACCTCTCCCAATAATCGAGTAAGCGCTTTTTACACTTTTTATTGTAACTAACTATTTTTTTATTTTTTTCAAATAATTATATGCAATTCCTAATTTGTAAAATTAAAGTAGAGAAAAAGACATCCAAGAGAGTCCTCTTGAATGTCTGTAAAGGTTGATAACTCCATCAGTCCTGCCAGTAAACTGGGAATGATAATACTATAGATTCCTTATCTCAAATACTGCTGTATGCACCCACTCATTATTAATTTGTAAATCATTTTCTATAATTCTAATAAATGTGAAACCATTTTTTTAAAAAGCACTCTCTTAGAGGCTAGATTATCCGTTGCTGTTCCCGCAATGATTCTATTTAACCCATAAGTATGAAATGCCTTGTCCAAAACAAGTTTAACCGCTTCGCTTGCATAGCCTAAATTAGCATAGCTTTCTCCAATCCTATATCCAAGTTCTGCTGTTTTTCTATCACTCCCTAAGACACTTAAATTGATCCTTCCGACCATAACACCTTGCGAATTTCTGATAATATGCATGTAGGCGTCATGATTTTCTTGTTCCGTTAACAATTCCCTTGTAATTTCCTTAAAACCTTCTGGATTGAAATAGTCACCTGGTCTAGGAGGTAAATTTTGCTCAAAATACTCTTTATTTTCTTTTTTTCAAAAGAATAGACATCTAGACTATTTTTCTTCAGACATCAGCTCTAAACTTATCATTGTAAACTATCTCCCATCATTATCTATATTCAATTTTTCTCATGTTTACACAAAGTCAAATTTACAGAATTTAAATAAATACTTTTTTTCATATCATTTCTACATTATAACACAAAAGACTATTAACAAAAATAATATCCAAGGTTAAAAATACTTTACTTCATAAACTGCATCATACTGGAGTAAAACTAGCTAATCAAGCAAGGACATCATTGCAAGCAATTTCAAAGCCTCTAACCCATAGCGACACAGTTACAACACAGATTTATGTCAACACTTCTAATATAGTGCCTATGGCAGTCGGTGAATTTGCCTTAAAGTCTCTAAAACAATAAGGTGAACTTTGAGATGAACTTTTTCAAAAAACATAAAAAAGCACCCATGAGGCAAACTCTTGAGTGCTTTGAAACGTTGATAGTATCGAGTTGATTAACATTTTGAGTGCAGTAGTTGCCATCCAATCAATCATCGCTTCGCTTGTTTTCTTGGGGCAACTGTGCATAGCATATCTCTACGCGACTAAAGTCGCTAGAGCTATCCTAATTGCGCACCGCCAGTTCTCATACAAAAAAACACCTTGCAAGATGCAAAGTGTTTTCGTTTGTATTCTGCTTTCCAGCAACGAATTAACGTTTAGAGAACTGGCTAGCTTTACGAGCTTTCTTAAGACCTGGTTTGGAAAGTATGGATTTCAGTTGGACTAAAAACAGCGTAATATCAAGGATTTTTCTGAACGAAATCTACTTTATTCATTTCATAAAATTTGAATCAATATTGTTTTAATAGGGGAATAGTTTAGGTCTGTAAGCATTAAAATAATACACCTAACTTTGGTCACCGTTTTTTAGTTATTCACTCTTTTTTCAGATAGTGTTTTTAAAGTTATGATGTAAAATGCCGCAATTAAAACACTATACATCATAATCGGAGGATAGAGAATTAAGGATAGAATCAATCCCACTCCTTTAATTATTAGGTCAGGTATCAATAACTTTCTATATTGTGCGGTAGCTTCAAGTAATTCTTTCTGATCTATATTGGGTTTATCAATTACTTTATGTAAAAACCAGTTTGCTACCGTTGAAACAATAACGATCAGTCCATAAAAGAGCTGTGCCGTATGGTTCATGAAATGACTACTAACGATTCCAGTAGCATAGGGCATAAATGAAACAAAAAAATAAAAAGATACAAATCCTTTCAAATTCCTCCCTTTTCAACTTGGCTAACTTGACCTGCATTACCTAGGTCGCTTTGCTTTAAATTATACTTTTTTCTTAAACATTTGCTACGAGTAGGTCTTTCTTGTGAGTAATTTTCATCAAAAAATTTCATAGATAAGTCCTATATATAATCATGATAAAGTAGTAAAAATAGTTGTTATCCTAGTTGATTAAAAAAATCTCTGATTTCCTCATCTTTTATAAAATAATATATAATTTTTCCCTCTCTTCTAGTATCCAAGATGTTTTTGATTGGCTAGTTTACGAAGATGGTGGGAGGCAGATGCCATACTGAGATTTAGTAAACAGGCTATATCACAGACACAGAGTTCTTCAACAGCAAGGAGATAAAAGATGATATTTATCTGTTTATTATCGGTAAATTTTGATAAAATGCGAAGTGATTTTTGGACTTTTTCCTTTTCAAGGTAGTTCGTTGCGGTTGTAACATTTTGTTGATTTAATAACATCCACTTGACAGATACTATCTTTTTTTCATAATTTTTTTCTCCCTAGCCTAACACAGCCCATAGCATGTCAAAAGCTGTTGTTTTTCAATCAGGATATACATCCCCAATCCCTAAATAGACAACGGCAATAAACCATCTGCTATATTTTTTTCCAAAGTTTCTCCAACAGAAGGGACTTGTAGCTAATTTTTGGGCAGAAAAAAACCAAGAGATAAATCATGACTAGAAAAGTAAGTAAAGTCACTATCAAATTCGCTAAATTTAAGGTGGTAAAATATGGGACAAAGACACCAATATTGTCAGCGCCACAACTTGCAAAAGTAATCATAGCGACTAGAAAAATCAGGTTTTTATTGTCTTTTCGCAAACCATCTTTTGCAATAGCTTCTCCATCAGAATCTCCTAAAAAGCAAAAACTTTGAGGCCTAGGAAAATTGGAATCAAACCGAGTAAACCTAAAATCTCTTTACTAGGAATATAATTTAAGACAAATGCAAAAAGCAAACTTAGGAATATTAGACTAACAGAGCCTAGAAATTGTCCTAAATAGATGTTAATGATGTCCTTTCTGCTTTTTCTTTTGGCAAAAAATAACATTAGGATAATAAGTAAGTCTACGGCTGTCCCAGAATACAGGATTATTGAAGTAACAATATTTTTGAATCATAAAAGCACCTCATTCAAATATTTTTTTGAATGTATTTCTAACATTAAACTTTGTAGATGTCAACTTAAAATCCACCAATTAATAATTGCATGTCAATATTTGTATTGTGAAACTAGTTTCAGAAATATATAGTCTTAAAGTATGTCCACTGCCAATGGTTTTTTTCAATATTTAAAAGGAGAGAACCAATTTGGTCCTCTCCAGGGTATAATTTTTCCACCAACCCACTACAGTTGACAAAGAACCGTTATTCTCAAATGAGACAACTCCTTTTAGTTTTTTTATAACCTCAGCTTCTCGGTCTCTTACCTACTTTTTTAATAGAAAGACTACGAAGGACGATTCTTAAAGTAGTCAGATTGTGCAATATCGAAAGATTAGATGGGCTTAACCAATTTAACAACCCAAATCCAATTAAACTTCCATTTATTACAACTGTTTTCTTGAATATTTCTTTGAATTAATTTCTGCAACGATTCAGATAAAGAATTCAATTCTCGAAGAAATCTAAACGATTATCTAATAATAAAATATCACTCATCTGCTTAGAAATATCAGCACTTTCATTCATCACAACCCCAATATCTGCAAGCGTCAAGGCAGCAGAGTCGTTTAACCCGTCTCCAACCATCAAAAATAGTTCGGCCAGCTTTCTGTAATTCCTGAACCAACTGAAACTTACCATCTGGTTTTTAAATCAGTATAAACGTTGTCAAATGGCAGATCTTTAACCAACTCTTCTGTTCTAGCCAACGTATCACCAGTTGCCAGAATCAGTTTTTTTCCCTTGGCGCTTTAGCTTTTTTTCAATGCAACTTTCGCCTCGCTTCTCAAGGGAGTGTGGATACAAAACATCCCAATTAATTCTTTCTTATAAGCCAAAAACAATAAATTGTAATGAGTCTTATATTGCTCAATCAAGGCCAGCTGCTCAGAACTAATTCTTACCTGTTCGTCTTGCATTAGTACATAATTTCCAATGACAACCGATTGACCATCAATTTGCGATTTAATCCCTTTGCTTTGCAACATACTGAAGCTTGCCATGCATTTCTTCGTGTTCAATGCCTTCAATTTCAGCTTGTTTAACAATTGCATTGGCAATAGGATGATAGATATGTTCCTCCAAACATGCACTTATTCTTAAAAATATCTTTTCTCAGTATAATCTCCGAAAGGAAGAACCTTTTTCAACCAAAGGATAACTCGTCGTGATGGTACCCTGTTTTATCAAACAAGAAAGTATCCACTTCCAGATATTTTTTTCTAATACATCACCATCTTTTAATAACCATTTCTCGATTTAGACCTTCCTTTATGGCCGTAAGGTAGGCTACAGGTGTGATATTTTTTTAGAGCACATGAAAAAAATCCACCAATAAAAAAAGGAAATGGCTTTTGAAAACGAACCTGTTAACAGATAAGTCAAACCAGCACCTAAGAAGTTATATTTTACAACCTTGTCTGCCATCCTAATAAAATGACGTTGTTTTGTCTTCTTACTCTCTTCAGATTTTTTCATCAGATTGATGAGTTGCAAAATACGACTGTTTATCTGATTATCAGTCACACGAATTCTTAACTCTCCTGTTTCCAAAACAGTATTCGCACATACAGAATCTCCCTCTTTCTTTTCAACAGGGAAGCTCTCTCCAGTCAAGGAACTCTCATTGACCATGCCTAATCCTGAAACCACTTGGCCGTCAAACAAGATTTCATTACCTTGGGAGACAACTAATACATCACCTACTTGAACATCAGAACTCTTGATGCTGATGACCATGTCTCCCCGCACTAAGAAAAACATCACTTTCTTTTAGCAAGAAGGCTTTTGTTCCAAATCTGTTGCTGTTTTTTTAAAGACCACTGATCCAGATGATTACCCAAATCAAGCATAAACATGATGTTGCTAGCTGTCTTGGATTGGTTCATAAACAAGGACAACAAAATGGCCGAACAGTCCAAGACCTCCATGGTTAGTTCCTTGCGCGCTAAAGTTTGATAGGCTTTTTTGACATAACCCAAAGCCTGATAACAAGTCCAAATATAACGAATAGGGTAGGGTACAAAACTTCGAAACAGCAAACGCTTAATCGTCGCACCCGATACAATTGAATAAGCACTCTTCTCTACGAATGGGAAGAGTCATCAAGTCCGAAACTTTCCCTTGTCAATTTTTTAAAAAAAGGCCTCTGCATTTTTCTAATACAGAGAAGCCTTTCTTTCATACGTAGAGTAAAGTGTCGCTGATCCATATAAAACTGAATAGAGTCGATCCCTTTTTCATCTTTAGCCAAGGAACGAAGATAATCTTGAATATCCAAGGTCAGTGAAAACGAGGACGATAATCGGATATGTTGATATCCTCTGTGTAGCACTTTAAAAGACATATTATTCACCTGTCAGGCTATCTAATTGTTCTTCTTCTTTTTCCTGTTCGTATAAATATTTAGCGTCTTGTAAAACATCATCACCGTGTTGTTTTTACAACAGAAACAGATGCATCCAGTCCATCTTTCAATTTGTAAGCTTTTAGCCAAGGCCTTAGAATAGCCTTTCTTAGCTTCTTTACTTGCTAAGACTTTCAAGCCAAGCGTCCCAAATGCTACCCCTCCTAAGAAGAGAGATGATTTTTTCGCAACTTTTGCGACGTTTAATACTTCTTTTAACATGTTTATTTCCTCCTTGTAACTATTGTAGCGAAAAATGACAGCAAAAGCAATTGCTGATATCTGATATATAGATAAAAATTTCTATACTGATATTTAATTATATTATGATGAAAAACAATATACTTTATTTTTTTGATACTGTCAATAATTATGTGTAAACACTTAAGTAGAGTTACGGAGTGTTAATTAAATAAGCTTTCAAGTGTATCAGAACATTGACCAAACCCTTTATGGATTCGTTGACTTTGCTTGAAATTATAATCTTCAAACAACGTAACTAAGTAACGTTCCAGAGCCTCCTCATTAGGAAAAAGAACCTTCTTTTTCGTTTGATGTTTGATTTCTTTGTTAAGAGACTCAATGAGGTTTGTCGAATACATGCTGTGCCAAATCTGGTAGGGAAACTGATAAAAAGTTAAAAGATTATCCGTCTTCTCCAGACTTTCCATGACTTTCCTATACTTTGGTTTCCATTCGGCGAGAAAGTCCTCTAAAGCTTGTCCTGCCATTTCTAAATTTTCAGCACGATAAATCATTATAAATTGCCCCAGAATAACCGCTCTATCTGCTCGTTTCACTTTACTAGCTAGATTTCGACTAATATGAATTAAGCAACATTGTTGTTTAGCTAATGGGTGAGCCTGACTGATAATCTGCTCAAGCCCCTTAAAGCCATCTGTAACTACAAGAGAAATCTGTTGGATTCCTTGGTTTTGAAGCTTGTCTAACAGGGTGGACCAAGAAGCATTGTTTTCTTGAGGCAACTGTGCATAGCATATCTCTATGCGACTAAAGTCGCTAGAGCTATCCTAATTGCGCACCGCCAGTTCTCATAGAAAAAAACACCTTGCAAGATGCAAAGTGTTTTCGTTTGTATTCTGCTGTCCAGTAACGAATTAACGTTTACTAAATTGTGATGCTTTTACGGGCTTTTTTTCAAGCCTGGTTTGGAAAGTATGAATTTCAGTTGGACTAAAAACAGCGTAATATCAAGACTTTTCTCCGCTTTTATAAAAGCGTTTTTCCAATCAAATTCAACTAATTTTATCTAAATGGTGTGGATTTTACCCCCAAAATTACAGAGAATGGAGCTGATAAACACTAAACGTTCACACCATTAGTTAAATGATTTTTTTCATCATTTTTCTTAGATGATAGAACTTCTAATTTATTTCTTATTCAAGCAAAAACAACCTGCTATAAGTAAGAAAGAGGAAGATACAAGAAAAACACGGCGTAAAAAAACCGATTCAGTTCATTGTCCTCAATCCTTGTCTGCTTCATTTTCTTTTTACGAGATCGTTTTTGTGAATCTTTTTTTCAGAGAGTTTTTTGATCAATATACTTGTCAATGTTTTTCATAAAAATTCCTTGGTCGCTTCACTATCTAATGTTGGCGAGTTCTGAACTTGATTCACTTTCAATTGAACAGATTGAATACCGTAAGAGGCTTGTTTTTTTGGTGGAGTGTTTCTAATTCTTCTTCTGAAATCGGATCTCCAACAACCGTCAAGACCAATTCATTGTTACTTGACTTGTAGACTTGATTAATAACCGTATAATTGGCGAACTCTTTTCCCTACAAACTGTTTGATCCCTTCTTTTGCGCGCTTGTTCTATTGTCAGAGTAACTGCCGAATAGCTAGCTGGAAGAATCAACAATACAATCAAAGAGATCAAGCCCAATTCTCATTTTAATGCTCAGCTCTTTAAATGAAGTTAAAGGAGATTTGTCTCATCAAAATTCTTGTTCCAACAATGTTGGCTAGCATGATAAAGACACAGTTGATCAAGAAAAGATAGAGAGCCCCCAAATAAAAAAATCGTACATTTCCCATTAGCTAAACCATAGCCAGCAGTACAGATAGGTGGCATCAGAGCTGTAGCAATGGCTACTCCTGGCACGATATTGTTTGCTTCTTTTTTTCCTTGAACCGATCACACCAGCAATCCCACCCAGCAATAGCAATGAGGACATCCCAAATGGTTGGAGAGGTTCGTGCAATCAACTCGCTACTTGCATAAGACAAGGGAGAAATCCAGAAATACAGAGTCGAGACAAGCAAACTGACCAACACTTGAGTCAATAAAACCTCTAGAGATTGCTTGATTAAACGCGTATCAAAAATAGCTAAACCGAATCCCAGTCCAACAATCGGTGTCATGAGAGGTGAAATCAACATGGCTCCTATAATGACAGCTGTTGAATTCATATTTAGTCCGATAGAGGCAATAAAAATTGCACACATCAAAAATCACTGTATCTCTCAATCGAACATGAAGGTCATCGTATAATTTCTCACGGTATTCCCGTGTTGAATAATTGGCAGTCATTTGTCCTCTCCTCTTTCCTTATTTAAATTGGTATAATAATTAAAAATAACAGCTGATAAACAGCCAAAAAATATGAGCCCATAAATCGTCAAGAAGACACTGGTAATCCTTCCAATCAAGGTCACAGCTAGGAGATCCCCGTAGCCGACAGTCGTCGAAGTCACAAAAGCATACCAAAGACCGTCTCCGTAATTTGTGATAGCAGGTTCAACTAGGAAAAAGCACGCCTCCTGACCCAAAAAAACAAAGGTCACAAAACTCAGAGCAAAACCGAGTAAAACCCGTAACCTGCATAATATGCCATAACATTTTTTTAAACGTTTCATTTGTTCTCCTTATTCATACTAGCTCCTGACCGAGCCGTTTTTTTCCAATAATCAAAGTGAAGATAGGACATGATCTCCATCAGAGAAAGATAGACAAACTGATAGATCTGATTTAAGCTGATTATCAACTGATATTGTTTGAAAAAAATGACTGGAAGAAAGACCAGATATGACTGTCTTGAATCAGTCCCTTCTTAATATCAGACAGGATATTAGCTAAAGCTCCCAAGGACTGAAACGGTAAATCCTTGACATTTATATAGATCCGGTCCACCACATCATTCAGACTGGTATCTTGGATGGCATGAAATTCTCCAAAGAGAACTCCTGCCGCTCCAAGAGTAGAAACAAATTCCACCAAATAATTTCTGAGGAAATTTTTCTCAACCTTTTTCCCATAATGTGTTTAGTGCCATCCATAACGATCCCAACCAGAAAAAAAGGAAAGAAAACAAGCAAAGAAATTTTTGCCGTAAATCCCAAAAAGCTTCAAGACTTGGTGTTGTTGGTTTTTTTCTAACTCTAAAACCAAGATGGTCATAATAATTGCTAGAACAGCATCTGTCAATACAATTAATCTGTCTTTCTTCATCGGATTGCATCCCCTTTCTTTTTTGTAACATTCTATCTTATCGCATAATATTGGATATTCTTTCATAATCCGACTACAAACAAAAAAATAAACCAAAAAGTATGTCCCTATTATACTATATTTAACTCTAGAAGTATTCATCCATCTAATTAATAAATATATCATATTTCACAATAAAGTGAATACTATCAAAGATTCATCCCCTTTCACTTCATCATGTAGTGTTGCTTAGATTTATCAAAAAAACAACCAAATTTGTATTAATTTCAAGTATCACCTAGTTACAAAAAAATTTGGGGTGAATAGAAAAAAAGCATCCCGTATTTTTTTGATACGAAATGCTTTCAATAAGTTTAAATAAGTTTTAACGTTTACTAAATTGTGATGCTTTTACGAGCTTTTTTTCAAGCCTGGTTTCTTACGTTCAACTTTACGTGAGTCACGTGTAAGAAGTCCTGCGCGTTTCAATGAATCGCGGAAGTCTGGGTCTACTTGAAGAAGGGCACGAGCGATACCGTGACGGATTGCTCCTGCTTGACCAGCGTATCCACCACCTACAACGTTAACGAAAAACGTCGTATGAACCTGCAGTTGAAGTAACTGCGAATGGTTGGTTGATTACAAGACGAAGGTCAGCGTGTGGGATGTACTCTTCAACATCTTTTTTTGTTAACAGTGATTTTTACCAGTTCCTGGAACAAGGCGAACGCGTGCAACAGCGTTTTTTTACGACGTCCAGTACCTGCATATTGTGCTTGTGACATACTTTATTGTTCCTTTCCTTAGATAAGTCCTGAAATATCAAGAACTTCTGGTTGTTGTGCAGCGTGAGTGTGCTCAGCTCCCAACGAATACTTTCAATTTCATACCTTGAGCGCTGCCAAGAGTATTGTGTGGAAGCATACCTTTAACTGATTTCTCGATCAAACGTACTGCATTTTTAGAACGAAGTTCACCAGCAGAGATTGATTTCAATCCACCTGGGTGGTTTGAGTGAGTGTAGTAGATCTTATCAGTTGCTTTTTTACCAGTCAATTTAACTTTTTTTCAGCATTGATAACGATTACGAAGTCACCTGTATCAGTGTGAGGTGTGAATGTTGGTTTGTTTTTTTCCGCGAAGCACGCTAGCAACAACTGCTGAAAGGCGTCCAAGAGGTACATCAGTTGCGTCAACAACGTACCATTTGCGTTCTACTTGGCCTGGTTTAGCCATGAATGTAGTTTTGTTCATGATTTCTCCTATATGAATGTCGTTTTTGTTTACAGGGCGGATGTTCCGGTCCGCGAGTTATTTGAAAGGTTCCGGGGCCTTACAAATGGGGTAAACAATACCGCCTACTATTGTATCAAAATTCTAAGATAAAAGTCAACCGATTTGGAAAATTATTTACGATTTTCTTTTCCAATGACAAATCCGATCAAGGAATTCGGGCCGACGTGGGCTGAAATAACCGGTCCAAGAGGCATCACGAGGACTTCATCGATGCCTTCAAGCGCAAGCATTTCTTGCTTCAGTGCTTCGGCTCCTTCTAGATCGTTGGTATAAGATACCAAGGCTGTGCTTTCACCGATATCGGCTTTGATCAGCTCCAGTAATTCTCGGACAGCTTTTTTGCGTCCGCGAACCTTGCTAATTGGGACCAATTCCCCTTCCGCATCAATCCAGAGAATGGGTTTGATGCTGGCCAAACTTCCCATGATCGCAGCACTTTTTGAGAGACGGCCTCCCCGCATAAGGTGATAGAGATCATCGACGAGGAAATAAGTCCGCAGTTTTGGCGCTAGATCCATGATCTCTTCTTTGGCTTCTGCTAATGAACGACCCGCATCACGCGCAGCTACTGATCGCATAACCAGGTAGCCCTCTCCAATCCCAGCCGCCTTCGGATCGACAATCTCGATCACGGCTTCCGGGTAGTCTTCTAAAACCAGGTCTCGTGCCATGATTGCACTCTGATAAGTCCCAGATAAGACCGATGAAAAGGCTACATAAAGCAGGTCTTTCCCTTCTTTGGCAAATTGTTCAAAGGTTTCCTGAAATTGGCCCACATTGACCTGACTGGTTGTCGGTTTGGCCCCATTTTTCATGGCTTCTAAAAGCTCAGGACTGGTCAATTGACCTTGGCCTACTGTCTGGTAAACCGTCCCATCTAACTCAATGGTCAATCCAAGAATGGTCACCTGGTGTTCCTTGGCCCAGTTCTGGTCTAAATCTGCGGTCGAATCGGTTAAAATAGCAAATGTCATTACTTGTCTCCCATCATTTCTTGTAATTGTCGCAATACTTCGTGATCGAGCGGTCGCATGGGTGGTTTTTGATCGTTGACCACTCGCTGCGCATGATTGAGATTCCCTTTGACAACTGCGACCCGTTTTTCTAACTCTCTGGCAGATACCCGAAGGGCCCCTTGAGCAAAGACGGTCCATTGCTCATTTAAGTCACTGGTCGCTACCGATACTTGGTGGAGGGGCGTGTTAAGCTCTGCCGCCAAGCGCTCGATATAGTCATCTGCCGTCTCATCCTCGCCGGTAAAGACCACCTGAACATTGAACTCCTCATAGGTCTGTCGCACTCCTGGCATATACTGGGCATCAAAGACACAGATGACTTCGATCCCTTCAAAGCTAGCATAGTGGCTCAGCTTTTGCAGAAGGATGTTGCGGGCTGCATCGAGCTCACTTTTTTGAAAGAGCTGGCGGGTCTCCTGCCAAAAGGCAATCATATTATAGCCGTCAACCAATAAGATTTTTCGTTTCATATCATTGCCTTTCTACTATTATAGTATAGTTATAGTCGGTTGCGAAAGACCTCATACATGAGAATGGCTGCTGCCACACTGGCATTGAGGCTTTGAACATGGCCATTCATGGGAATGGTGATCATCTCATCAACTTGTTTTTTGATATTGGCTGAGATCCCTTTTCCTTCATTACCAATGATCAAGGCTAACTTGCCAGCCGTATTCCACTGATGCGATGGCGTGCCGTTCATGTCGGTCCCAAAGATCCAGAAGCCTTCTTCTTTTAGCTTGTCTAAGGTTTGGCTAAGATTGGTCACACGCGCAATGGGAATGTGTTCCACTGCTCCGGTAGAAGTTTTAGAAACCACTGGGGTTACCCCAACCGCCCGGTGCTTAGGAATGATGACTCCTGAGACATTGGTCGCATCAGCTGTCCGTAAGATAGATCCAAGATTGTGCGGATCTGTTAAGCCATCGAGAATCAATAAAAGAGGGTTCTCTTCTTTGGCTGTCTGTTTCAGAATCGCTGCCAAGTCTGTGTAAGCAAGGCTGCCACACGGAGAACAAAGCCTTGGTGAACAGCTCCTTCCGTCATTTCCTGCAGGGTTTTCTTTGGCGTCCAAGAAATCGACACTTTTTTCTCAGCTGCTAAGGCCTTGATCTTGTCGACGTTTTTTCCTCGAAGGTCTTCTTGAATATATAATTTATTGCCTGTATTGGCTTGTAAAGCCTCGGTGACTGCGTGGACACCGTATACGATATCGTTTTTTTCCATAGAACTAGTATACCATAAGAAAGGAGGATGAGGCCAATTCATGATATAATGAAATGAAATCTATCTCAGCGAAACCAACAAAATAGAAAGGAAGCCATGCCTCTTTTTCAACGAACCATCAAGCTCACCTTGGCCACCTGTTTAGCAGCTGCCCTTGCTTATGCTCTGGGCTTGACCTATGCCATCTCAGCTGGCATCATTGCCATCTTGAGTATCTCTGATACGCGTCGCAGTACCATCAAGCAGGCCTACCAGCGCTTTATGTCGACCTTGTTGGCCCTTGCTATCGGAAGTCTCGCCTTTTCCTTTTTAGGGTTCAACCTCTGGGCATTGGGAGTCTTTATCGCTCTCTATGTTCCTGGTGCCTTTCTATTGGGCTGGCAGATCGGCATAACCCCAAGTACGGTGCTGGTCACCCATCTCTTAATTGAGCAGTCTACTTCCTGGGGACTCTTGCTCAATGAACTTGCTCTCTTTTTAATTGGGACCAGCTTTGCCTTGCTGGCCAATCTCTATATGCCCTCTAACCAGGGAGCAATCGATCACTACCACGATGTTGTCGAAGACCAACTGAAAAAGATCCTTGGTCGTTTTGCGGAATTACTTGGTAAAGGGGATGGTCGCAATGATGCTCGCTTGATCAAGGAATTGGACGGTATCCTAAAGGACGCTTTGAAGCTAGTTTATATGGACCATTCCAACCACCTCTTTCACCAAACCAACTACCATATTCACTACTTTGAAATGCGCAAGCGGCAAAATGATATCCTGCGGGATATGGCAGAAAACGTCAACCGTTGTCTGTTAGCTGCGAGTGAAAGTATAATCCTTGCTCAACTTTTTAAGAAGACGGCCCAACAGTTAAGTCAGGAAAATCCTGCCCAAGATCTTCTAGATGATATTAGTCAGTATTTGGCGATCTTTCGCGAACGCCCTCTTCCCAAGACCCGTGAAGAATTTGAAACACGCGCCACCTTGCTCCAGTTGTTAAGAGACTTAGAAAATTTCATCCAGATCAAGGTTGATTTTTACCAACAATTTCATCAGGAGACAGAATAGACAAAGAAGCCCTTGCAAGATGCAAAGGCTTTTTTATTAGGGCAGTTGTTGTAAACGCTTTCCTAAAATGGTATACTAGAACTGGAAAATAACTTTTTAAGGAGGGTCTTCTATATGAAGTCTTCGTATAAGAAACATTTGTACACTACAACACTCAGCCTCTCCGCTGCTGTCTTGCTTTCCGTTATCGGTCATGGCCAAGCTTCAGCCGATAGCTTAGAAGCGCCTCAAACGGAACCAAGCACGATCCTTGAAGCGACACCTACTACTGAGCAACCTGTGACAGCTGATACTGCCAGTCCGGCTACAGCCACAGAAGTAACTCCTGCTAGTCCTGCAGAAACAGCAGTGACTTCTGATGTGGCTTCTAGTACAGAAGTTGCTCCAGCCGCTAGTCCAGTCACTAACCGTGCTACACCTACCACTGACCAAGCGACACGCTTGGAGAATAGCACCATTTATCTCTCTGAAAAGAGCACGATTGATGACAAGGTCCAAGATAAAGCTCAAGCTGCTGGCAAGATCAGCTGGACCTTGGACAACAAGCCTCTCTCTGAGTGGAAAACCTGGGATATGGAGACAGGAACACTGAGCAAGGATCCATTCCTTACTATCACAGAGACCGCAAACGGCAATGATCTGGATCTCCACATCGACGTGCAGGATCTCTTTGGTCAAGATCTTAGTCTTCGTAGCCCAAATAATATTCGCCGGACTTACCGCAACTACATCGGCAACCATGAACTAGTCGGGACCAATGCAGACTTGGGTGTGACCATCAATAAAACCCTTGTTTTTCGACCTTACCAAGACTACCATACACATGAAGAGATGCTGGCTGCCATCGAAAAATCCAAGGAAGAAGCGAAACCCGATCGTTTAGTACAGCTGGAAACTCTTGGAAAGAGTGCCCAAGGCCGGGATATGAAGATGGGAATCGTGAGCAAGGACCAAGCCAGCATCGATCACTACCTGTCTAGTACCAACCCTACAGCCTTGACTAAGCCAAGCGAAATGCTGGCCGCACTAAAAGACAAGACCTTGGATTACAAATTACCTGTCTTAGTCCACAACACCCACGCGGATGAGCAGCCAGGCATTGACATTATCACAGGCCTCTTCAATACCTTTGCGACCAAGGAAAAGGTGACCTTTAACACCACCGATGAAGCTGGAAATGCTAAAACAGTCACGCTAGATATTCCAACCCTGCTCAATAAATTCATCTTCTTATTTGACTTCACGGAAAACCCAGATGGGGATGCTCTCAACCTGCGGGCCCTAGCAAACGGGCTCGATCCAAACCGGGATGCCAGCTACCAAACAAATCCGGAAGTTCGCACGGTTATCCAAATGATCAACAAGTGGAATCCGATTGCTCTCTACGACTTACACGGTTTTGTCAAAGAATTCTTGATCGAACCTGCAACGCCACCACATGATCCGAACTTCGAATACGATCTTCTGTCAGACCTGATGCTAGAAAATGCCCATCATATGGGACGGGCAGGAGTTGCCAATTCTAAATACAATAGTTACATCATTCCAAAACTGGATTGGGGCGATGGCTGGGATGACTCCTTCTCTGGCTATACAGGAGTTTATGCTGTCTACCATGGTATCTTAGGCCATACTATCGAAATTCCGGAAGGAAATGAAGAATCCTACAAAGCAGGTCGCAATGCTGTCCTAGGCGGAATTGACTTCCTCAACCAAGATCCAGACCGTCTCCTTGAGATGCGTCTCAACTTCTACCTGCGCGGTCTCAATAAAACCGAAGATCCAAAAGCTGAAAATGAACTGGTCGGTCCAAATGGGGAAATCGTTGGACGTGTGAAAAATGGTCGTCCGAAATTCTTCCCAGACTACTACGTCATCCCAATGAGCCTCGACAAAGACAACGATGCCCAAGAAGCCTTTAATATGATCGACTACTTCAAACGCAATGGTGTCCTCGTCAAGGAACTCAAAGAAGATATTGGCAACTATAAAAAGGGGACTTAGTCATTGACATGGCCCAAGCCAAACGTGGCTATGCTAACCACATTCTCTACAAGGGCTCCAACGAATCTGCCTGGGCTGCTATGTACGCAGAGTTGCTGGTCAACTTCCCAGATATGAGAGGGTTTAAGTCCGAACCTGTCTTTGCGGATGGTCTTTTCAACGGAAAATTAGGAGAAGTCACCACCACCCGCGCCACTCGTACCTCTGAGATCGATCCAAAAGCTCCTTACTATGTGATAGCAAATACCTCAGCCAGTGCCGTTAAAGCTGTCAACCAGGCCATCGCGCAAGGTAAATCTGTCTATCTAACAGACGATGGCTACATCGTTGACCGCGATACCTTTGCTTCGCTCCTACCAAACTATGCCATTTATGGTGATGCCCTCTACAAGGTACCAAGCGGACCAACCTTGAAACCAATGAAGGTCTACTCTCCGAACTACCACTATAATTGGGCCGGAGTAGATGCTCCTGCTCATACTAGTCTGGTCCTTGAAAAATTAGGCTTCCAAATCGTCAATACACCAGAAGAAGCGGATGTTGTTATTTTGGAAAGCAACCGCTTTGACGCTTCCATTTTTGGTAAAAAACCAACCCTTGTCATTGGTGGGGAAGCCATGCAAAAATTGGAAAAATTGGGAGTTCTTACAGGATTTGACGCTGAAAAACTAAAAGGCGGTAGTGACTACGAAGGCTTGATGAAAGCGATCATTGATGATCAGGATCCATTGACCAGCGGATACAAGAAGAATACCCTCTTCTACTCCAACTCAGGAAACTGGATTGAAAAGGTTCCAGAGCATTTCAAGACCTTGATGAGCATCGCTCCGAGCGATTATTATATTGCAGGTTGGTGGCCACATAATGATGTCCTGGCTAACAAAGTCATGGCCATCTCTGGAGAACTGATGGGACAACCACTCTTTGTCTATGCAGGAAATCCAACCAACCGTCAACACCCTGTCCACTTCTTCCGCTGGGTAACCAATGCGATCTTTGGCAGCAAGTTAGCAAGCTTGATGGATTACGTTCCAGCCAAAGAACCAGATCAAGTGGTGGTTCCAATTCATAACCAAACAAGCAATCCACAGCCAATCTTGGCCAAGAAGGAGACTCCTAAAGTGCTCCTTCCACAAAAAGAAATGACAACTAAAAAAATGAAGAAAGCGTGCAAGCCTTGACTTACCAAGTAGGACAAAGCTTCCAAGAAAGTCCAGCCAAGGCACAATTGCCACAAACTGGAGAAGACACAACCGCACACTTCATTCTTTCAGGCTTCTTATTAGCCGTTAGCGGAGGCTTCCTCCTCTTGAAAAAGAAAGAAGTTGAGTAAGTTCCAGGTTTAGACTTGGATGACATGAAAAGAACCTTCGCAGACGCGAAGGTTCTTTTTGGAGATAAAATATCTTTCAAAACTTTCCTTAGGTGAGTACGGACGTCAGCGAACTTCTTCGAAGTTCCATGACTTAGTTTTGAGCCTAAGGTCTCAAAACTCCCGAGTGTTTGAAACAATAATGTTTCAAACACTTTTCTCACAGCGGAAAGTTTCAGTTTATACTTGATTGATTCTAAAGTATAGAAAACTTTTATTAATTTCTCCAGAATATTTAATGAAAATACTATTCTACATTAAATCCTAATACTGATGCAAAGTTTCTCCTTATTCCACCAATTCCAACACAACAGTTTGGTAAGGGGTCAATTCGAGCACTTGGTCTCCTTCTTGGAATAATCCTGCTGTATTATTTAAAACGACTGTTTTAATCGGAGCTGGCAACTCCAAGGTGGCCTGGCGATTTTGGAAATTGCTGACAACCAAGAGACGTTTGTCCCCACGGCGTTCAAAGGCGATGATGTTTTCACGGTCCCGATACGCTGGGATCATATCTCCAAATCGGATAGTATTTCCATAGAGGGGATGGCGATACAAGGCTGTCAGCTGACGGTAATAATTCAAGATGGAATTTGGATCCTTTTCCTGGTCTTCCACATTGATGGCAACATTTGGTTTGGGACTGATCAACCAGGCTGGTCCATCGCTAAAGCCCAATCCTGGCTCTGCCGACCATTGCATCGGCGTCCGCGCATTATCCCGGCTGTATTTGGCAATCGCGGCCAAGGCTTCTTCCTCGGTCAAACCAGCTTCTTTCGCCACATGGTAGCCATTGATGGTCGCGATATCATCAAAGTCCTCCACCGATTCAAAGACTTGGTTTTCCATCCCAATTTCTTGGCCTTGATAGATAAAAGGAATTCCCTTGCGCAAAATCTGTATGGTTCCTAAGGCCTTTTTACTGGTATCGTTTACTGGACCTTCTGCGATATAGTGGGACACACCACGAGGTTCGTCGTGGTTTTCAATGATGGTCGAAAGAACCCCAATGCTATCCGCGCGCTCATGGGCTTGGAAAATACTTTCCTTGAGTTCATCTGCAGTTGGAAGAGCATGGTCGAACCAGCCTTTTCCTTCCTGACCCAGCATGGTTTGTTTGAAGTCAAAGATGGAAGAGAAGACGCCATCTTTTCCAATGAAGAAATGCAACTCTTCATCGGTTTCATTGAAAACTTCCCCTACTGTGAAGGCATTGTACTTAGCAAAAGTACGCTCCTTTAACTCTTGCAAGAAAGGTTCAATCGGTTGCGCATTGACCAGAGACTCCGGTACTGGGACCAAGCCATTATCACGATCGGACGGAAGCGAACGCCATTCTAAATCCTTTTTGATATTGATAATGGCGTCGATCCGGAGCCCGCAATTCCCTTGTCCAACCACCAATTGATCATCTTATATATCTCTTCGCGCAAGACAGGATTTTGCCAATTAAGGTCTGGCTGATCCTTGTGGAAAGAATGGAGATAGTATTTGTTGGTGCCAGGAACGGGTTCCCAGACACTGCCTCCAAAGTAACTTTCCCAGTTGTTGGGTTCCTTGTCACTTTCGATGAAATAAAAGTAATCCGCATAAGGACCATCTGGATCCGCTAGAGCTTTTTGGAACCACTCGTGATGACTGGAGCAGTGGTTGACCACCAAGTCCATGATGATGGAAATGCCCCGTTTCTTACCTTCCGCAATCAGCTCCTCCATATCTTCCATAGTTCCAAAAATAGGATCAATGGCATAATAGTCAGAAATATCATAGCCCTGGTCAATAAACGGACTCTTGTAAATAGGCGATAACCAGAGGATATCAATCCCCAAGTCTTGAAGGTAATCGAGTTTCTCCGTGATCCCTTTTAAGTCCCCAACACCATCTCCATTGCTATCTTTGAAGCTTTTTGGGTAGATCTGATAAGCGACCTTCCCCTTCCACCAGTCTTTTTCCATGTTTTGTCTCCTTAAAATGAAAGAAACTGAGACATATCGTCTCAGTCTCTACAGTTTCAGTAGGTATTAGTATACTGTTTTTTCAGTTTCTTTGTCGAAGAAGTGAGCTTTGTTCAAGTCAAATCCAAGTTCGATGGTTTCACCAGTTCCAAGGTAGTCACGTGCATCTACTTTAGCGATGAATTCGTTGTCACCAACTTGGCAGTACAAGTGAGATTCTGAACCAAGCAATTCAGATACAGAGATCGTTGCTTTCACGACTGATTCTGGGAATGTTTCAAGGAAAGCAGCTTCTGTATTCACGTCTTCTGGACGGATACCAAAGATCAATTCTTTACCATCATAGCCTTTTTCTTTCAAGACTTTCAAAGCACCTTCTGGAACTTTCAAGTTCAATCCATTGGCAACGATGTGTCCACCTTCCAATTTCACGTTAATGAAGTTCATAGCAGGGCTTCCGATGAATCCAGCTACGAATTTATTCACAGGGTTCTTATACACTTCTTGCGGAGTACCGATTTGTTCTACACGTCCGATAGTACCTGTACCAGCTGGGTTTTTAGTAGCAGACATGATAACGATACGGTCAGCCAATGTCATCGCTTCTGTTTGGTCGTGAGTTACGTAGATTGTTGTAGCTCCGATACGACGGTGGATTTTCGCAATTTCAGCACGCATGGATACACGAAGTTTAGCATCCAAGTTTGACAAAGGTTCGTCCATCAAGAACACTTTTGCATCACGGACAATGGCACGACCCATGGCCACACGTTGACGTTGACCACCAGAAAGGTCAGCTGGTTTACGATCCAAGAATTCTTTCAAGCCAAGGATTTCAGCTGCTTCTTGTACACGTTTGTCGATATCTTCCTTGCTGTATTTACGCAATTTCAAACCAAAGGCCATGTTATCGTACACAGTCATGTGTGGGTAAAGAGCGTAGTTTTGGAATACCATGGCGATATCACGGTCTTTAGGTGCCACGTTGTTTACAACAGTACCATCGATTGAACATTCACCTTCTGTGATGTCTTCAAGACCAGCGATCATACGAAGAGTCGTTGATTTACCACATCCTGAAGGACCTACGAAAACGATAAATTCTTTGTCTTTGATGTCCAAGTTGAAGTCTTCAACTGAGTAATGTTCGCTGTTTGGATATTTTTTGTAAATATTTTTAAGATTCAATTCTACCATGATGGTACTCCTTTGATTTTTATAGTTCTATTGTAAATGAAAACGTTTTACATTTCTATGGCAAGTCTCACAAAAAAGAAAAAGAGTTTTGTGCAAGTTGCACAAAACTCTGGATTGATTCTGTTTAAATCACATCTTGTAAAACTAAATGATAGCACAAGGCTAGATCTGTCAGATTTTTCAACTGAAGACCCGTCAACTCCTCCCACTTGTCAATCTTGTATTGAAGGGAATTGCGATGGAGATAAAGTTGCTGGGCCGCCTTGGTGACGACTGCCCCGTTGTCCCAGAGGGCGACAATGATGTCCTGCAACTGGTCTTGACTTCCAATCAACTGATGCAAACGTTCTTTGATAGGATGGAGTTCCAAATCTGCCTGCTCGATTCCCCATAGGTAGAGTTGAGAAAAGCGATAAACACCTTGATGACCTTCTCGAATCCAAGCTCGAAAGACAGCCTGTTCTGCTCGGATGACAGGAGACACTTTCCCGTCTTTAGACTCGGTCCATACTTGCCCGACCAGGATAGATAAACGAATATTGAAGTCATACTCCATGGCAGAGACGGTATCTTTTAAGATATCGGCCACAGGCAAAGACTGGTCTTGGTCCAGAATGAGCACATAGTCCTGCCCACTCAGTTGCAAGGTTGCTCGGAAATTGGGCAAGAGTGTCTGCATCATCTCCAACCAAGAAGCTGTCCCTTCTGCTGTCGAGTGCGAGATGTGGCAATAGACGAGTTGCATTTTTTTGATGACTTGAGGGGCTTCTCCCTTTCCATCGATCAGGTATTGGTACCAAGGATTAGGGGCAACCTCTTCTTCACCACCCAACCAGGAAATCAATTGTTTCTCGCTCGGTTAGCTCTTCTTCCTTCAGCAGCAGCCATTGATGAGCCTGAAGGGGAATGGCTACATAACCAGCTGGTGGATTGGCTTGATCCGTCACCTCTGCATGAGGGAACCACTCTCTGATATTTTTCACTGCTTTCTTCCTTCTTCTACTTGCTGGATGCACCAGTCAATCAGCTCTTCTAGACGATAGAGCTCCCCCGTCATATGGAGATAACCCATGACAGCCTCAAAGCCCGTCGACATCCGATAGGTCACGACATCGGCATTTTTGGCCTTGGTATGGCTATTGGTATTGCGACCGCGCTTGTAGATCTCCAACTCTTTTTCCGTCAGAATTTCTTGCTCCAGCATGCCTTCAATCAAGCTGGCCTGAGCTCTAGCAGAGACATAGCGGGTGGCAGCCTGGTGAAGCTTATTGGGCTTGGTCATCCCTTGAAAAATCAGGTGTCTGCGAATATACATGGAATAGACTGCATCTCCCTCAAAGGCAAGGGCAATCCCATTGATTAGATTGACATCAATCACGTGTCCACCTTACACCTTCTTTTGTATCCAAGAGCTTGATTCCTTGCGCAGCCAATTCATCACGAATGGCATCAGCTCGGGCAAAATCTTTCTTAGCACGCGCTTCCTGACGTTCAGCGATCAAGGCTTCAATATCTGCATCCAAGACTTCTTCGACAAAGACCACTCCAAAGACTTCTAACATCTTGGTCAAGGCATCCTTGACGTCTTGGTTGTAGTGACCTGAATTGATCCATTTAGCCAATTCAAAGACGACAGTGATTCCGTTTGCCGCATTGATATCTTCATCCATAGCCGCGATAAACTTGTCCACAAAGCCTTGCAAGTCTGCTGAATCTACTCCTCCTGTGAACGGTTGCTCATAGGTATTTTTCAAATACTTGAGGTTGGTTTCCGCATCGCGCACCGCTTTTTCTGTGAAGTTAATGGGCTTGCGGTAGTGCTGGGTCGCAAAGAAGAAGCGAAGCACTTGGCCATCAATGGTCTTGAGAGCATCATGCACGGTGATAAAGTTCCCCAAGGACTTGGACATCTTGACATTGTCAATATTGACAAAGCCATTATGCATCCAGTAGTTGGCAAAAGTTTTTCCCGTCTTAGCTTCTGACTGGGCAATTTCATTGGTATGGTGCGGAAATTCAAGGTCAGCACCACCACCGTGAATATCAATGGTATCCCCTAAAATCTCCGTTGACATGACCGAACACTCGATGTGCCAACCCGGACGGCCAGGGCCCCAAGGGCTGTCCCAGGAAATCTCTCCTGGTTTGGCAGCTTTCCAAAGGGCAAAGTCGACTGGATTTTCCTTGCGGGCTGTTTCCTCATCTGTCCGACCAGAAGCGCCTAGCTCCAAGTCTTCTAGAGTTTTGTTGGCTAATTTTGCATAGTTGTGGGATTTTTCCACACGGAAATAAACATCGCCTTGGCTCTCATAGGCATAGCCTTTTTCGATCAAGTCAGCGACAAAACGAATGATGTCATCCATAAACTCAACCACACGAGGGTGGCGGGTTGCAGGTTTGACCCCGAGAGCCGTTACATCCTCACGGAAGGCCGCAATATACTTGTCTGCCACTTCCTGTGGAGTAATGCCTTCTTCTTTGGCACGGTTAATGATCTTATCATCCACATCTGTAAAGTTGGAAATGTAAGCAACTTCGTAGCCACGATACTCAAAGTAGCGACGAATCGTGTCAAAGGCCACCGTTGAGCGGGCATTCCCTACGTGGATATAGTTGTAAACCGTTGGCCCACAAACATACATGCGGACCTTTCCTTCCTCGATGGGGATAAATTCTCTCAAATCACGAGACATGGTATCATAAATTTTTAACACGCTTCATTTCCTTTCTGTTTCTACTCTTTTGGCTTCAAATAAACCGCCTGAGTCTGTTTGATAAAGCCAATCTTTTCATACAAGCGTTTGGCACCTACATTGCTATCTTCCACTGCAATCTGAAATGCCTTATCATTTTGCTCCATGAGTTGGTTGATGAGGGGATTTTGCCAGATAGCTTCCGTAACCTTGCCCACGATAGACTTCAGCAATCGCTAGTCCATAAAGGTAATTGCATTTTCCAGACATATCGACCGTACAAACGCCAATCACTTGACCTTCTTTGAGTAACATGTAAAGCAGACTATCAGGATCCTTCAAGGCCTCCAAAATGTATCTGTGGCTCACTTCCGGTGCTTCCACTTCATCTGCAAAGGTTTGGTGGTGGAGCTGGGCAATGGCTTCAAGATAAGAAGGCTCTGCCAAGAGCACATCGACATCCGAACGGGAATCTAATGCATAAGCGGTTCGATCACGTCCTAACCAAGTTTCTGTCTCTTCATCCTCAACCAGTCCCCAATTGCTGGCAAAATCAGGATGGCACTCTAGAAAAATACGCTCTGTCTGAAAAGTCACAGACTCAATTGGATAAGATGCCGTTTCTTTCTCAAAACTTCCATACAAAGCACGCGCAATTCCCTGACGTCGATGATTGGGATGGACCAGGATCGCTACTTCCACATCTTGGTCATCCGCATAGACGGTTAATAGGCCAACAAGTTCACCTTTTTCATAATAAAGGAAAAAGGCGGGCATATCGGGATCAAAATTGAGCATATTGGAGAGATAAGGATCCCGAAACGTTCCGTCATACTTCTGACAGGTGGCAATAAGGGCCTTTGCTTCCAGTAGTTGGTGGTCATTCAATGTATTGGTTGATTGAATCACGTAGCGATCTCCTTACAAACTCGAAGACCGATGGCTAGCTTCCTTAGCATGCTCCAGCTTGTTCATATAGTATTCCCGTTTTTCTTCTTCTTGGTGAATAACCGGTTCATCTTTTCGACCGTGCACCCGCACAATCTTGGCTGGAACACCGACAACGGTCACATCACTTGGTACATCTGAGACGACGACAGCTCCCGCTCCGACTTTGGCCTTGGCTCCGATTTCCACCGGGCCGATGACTTGAGCATGGGCGGAAACCAAGGCTCCCTCACGTACCGTCGGATGGCGTTTGCCGACATCCTTTCCTGTTCCCCCAAGGGTCACCCCATGGTAGAGCATGACACCTTTTTCAACAATGGCTGTTTCCCCGATAACGAGACCCGCTCCATGGTCGATAAAGACACCCGAAGCAATGGTCGCACCTGGATGGATTTCGATCTGGGTCCAAAAACGCCAGAATTGGCTATGCATCCGCGCCAAGAGCTTAAAACCATGGTTCCACAAAAAGTGGGAAACACGGTGAGCTGCCAGTGCTTTGACGCCCGGATAGGTCAAAAGGACCTCCAGCGAGGTACGCGCTGCTGGGTCATTTTCTTTTACAATATTGATGGTTTCACGCCACCATCCCATACCGTGCTCCTCCTTTTCTAATGATTATTCTGAATCTTTTTGTGTAATGATAAAGTCTTTTTTAGGTTTGTGGTCTTTGTTGTGGTGACGAGGACGATCGCCATGACGAGGACCCTTTTCACCTTTTTCTTCTGAATGTTCAGGTTTTGGCGGACGTGGCAATAGTGCCTTCATAGAAGCATCGACACGACCTTTTTCGTCAATCTTGATAATCTTGACATCCACTTCATCGCCAATCGCTACCAAGTCTTCGACACGGTTGGTGCGCGTCCAAGCCATTTCAGAGATATGAACGAGGGCATCTGTCTTATCAAAGAGGTTGACAAAGGCACCGAATTTCTCAATCCGAACCACTTTGGCATGGTAGACTTCATCCACTTTGGCTTCACGCACCAAACCAGCAATGATCTCTTTGGCACGGTTAATCGCATCTTGGTCGCTCGAGTAGATCGATACGTTACCTTCTTCGTCGATATCAATCTTAACGCCTGTTTCTGCGATGATCTTATCGATGGTTTCTCCACCCTTACCGATGACAATCTTGATTTTGTCCACATCAATCTTGATGGTATCAATTTTCGGAGCAGTTGGTGCCAATTCTGGACGCACTTCTGGAATCGTTGCTTCAATCACATCAAGGATTTCAAAACGAGCTTTCTTGGCTTGAGCAAGCGCTTCTGTCAAGATTTCTGCAGTAATCCCTTGGATCTTGATATCCATTTGAAGGGCAGTAATTCCGTCACGCGTACCAGCTACCTTGAAGTCCATGTCTCCAAAGTGGTCTTCCAAACCTTGGATATCTGTCAATACGGTGTAGTTGTTTCCATCTGAAATGAGACCCATGGCAATACCAGCTACTGGGGCCTTGATTGGCACACCACCAGCCATAAGGGCAAGTGTTCCCGCACAGATAGAGGCTTGAGATGAAGAACCATTTGATTCCAATACTTCTGCTACCAAACGGATGGCATATGGGAATTCTTCCAAGCTTGGCAATACTTGAGCAAGGGCACGCTCACCAAGAGCACCGTGACCAATTTCACGACGACCAGGCGCACCGTAACGACCTGTTTCACCAACCGAGTATTGTGGGAAGTTATAGTGGTGCATAAAGCGTTTCTTGTACTCTGGATCCAAACCATCGATGATTTGCGTTTCACCCATTGGTGCCAATGTCAAGACAGAAAGGGCTTGCGTTTGTCCACGAGTAAAGAGACCTGAACCGTGCACACGAGGAAGGTAGTCGACTTGTGCATCCAAAGGACGGATTTCATCGACCTTACGACCATCCGGACGAACCTTGTCTTCTGTAATTAGACGGCGCACTTCTGCATGTTCCATTTGTTCCAAGATTTCAGCCACGTCCCGCATGATGCGATCAAACTCTTCGTGGTCGGCATATTTTTCTTCGTAAACTGCTGTGACTTGATCTTTGACTGCTTGAGTCGCAGCTTCACGCGCCAATTTCTTCTACTTGGACCGCTTTTTGAAGGTCGCTGTTGTAGGCTGTGATGATTTCAGCCTGCAAGTCAGCATCCACACGAAGCAATTCCACTTCTGCTTTTTCTTTCCCAACTGCCGCAACGATTTCTTCTTGGAAGGCAATCAATTCTTTAACGGCTTCGTGCCCTTTGAGAAGAGCTTCCAACATGATTTCTTCTGACAATTCTTTGGCACCAGACTCTACCATGTTGATAGCGTGTTTGGTACCAGCTACTGTCAATTCAAGAAGAGAGCGCTCAGCTTGTTCTTGCGTTGGGTTGATGATGATTTCCCCGTCAACATAGCCTACTTGGACCCCAGCGATAGGTCCGTCAAACGGAATATCTGAGATAGAAAGAGCCAAGGATGAACCAAACATAGCTGCCATTGGGGCAGATGCATTTTCATCGTAAGAAAGGACTGTGTTGATAACTTGCACTTCGTTACGGAAACCTTCCGCAAACATTGGACGGATTGGACGGTCAATCAAACGCGCTGTCAGAGTCGCATCTGTAGAAGGACGACCTTCCCGTTTCATAAAGCCACCAGGAAATTTCCCAGCCGCATACATTTTTTCTTCGTAGTTAACTTGAAGTGGGAAGAAATCCCCAGTTGCCATTTTCTTAGACATAACGGCAGCAGTCAAGACAGTTGACTCCCCATAACGCACGACAACAGAGCCATTTGCTTGCTTCGCAACCTGACCAGTCTCTACGATTAACTCACGACCCGCAAAAGTCGTTTGAAACACTTGTTTGTCATTGTAATCCCCTTTGGATTGATAAAATTATACGACTTGCCTACAAAAATCAGGATACAAAGGGCGTGTAGAATCCCGTATGAAAATAGGAGATTGACGCAGTGTGCCACGCACACCAGGAAATCTATCTTTTTCACTAGGGATTTAGCCCGTGTTCAACTATCAAGATACTAAGGCCGCAAAAAGCAAAGTAAAAATAGGAAACTGGCGAAGTCTTCGATGAAGACAAGACAGTTTATCTTTTTTACACAGCTTTTCGGCCGGGTTCAATTACTCAAGTTATTTTGGACGGTTCGGCTTGCCGAACATTTCTGTAGAAAAATAGGAAGGTGACGCCGCACTCGATGAGTGCTAGGAAGCTGATCTTTTTTCCTAAGAAATGAGGCCAAAATTCAATTACTCAAGATACCAAGGACACCCAACTCAATGAGTTAGGAATTTCGACAGCCCATCTATATGTTATATCCTCATCTTTGTATCCAAGCACGTATACCTTTTATTTTAACATATTCAAGCCCAAAAGAAAAAGGCTTTGAGGGCCTTTTTCTGTGAATCTTCAGCAAGTTCTATATAAAAATTTTAGAGCTAGATATAGCTTTTGATTATTTTTACGATTTCACGAATTCAGTGCTGTCGACATAAAAGCGTGTTTTGTGGGTTCCACCCTTGTAATTCTTGTTGTTGCGTTTCAAGACAAAACGTCTGTATGGATCGGAAGTTCCTTGGATAGTCGTTGTCACTTCAACTGAATCTTCATTGATTACCCATTCATCTGGTGAAGGAATCTCCATCGGTGGCATCGCTCCGCCACGACCACCAGGTACAATTTCGTAGAAGGCCTTGTCTTTTGTCGAATAGATCCAGCCGTCTTTCTTTTCGTTTGTTAGTTGGATCAGCTGGTCTTGTGAAAGACTGCGGATAGAGTCCGAGGTCTCTTCTGCATTCAATTTATCAATGACATCTTGCAAATTATAGGTTTCTGGCGTGTAGGTATTGTAGTAATCAATGAACATGTCTTGTGGGTAACCATCAACCGCACCGTGATCATTGTTCAACTCTAGCAAGCGAGTCGGTTGCACCTGAAGTGAATAGGTCAAAGACGCACTGTTTTCAATGATCGAATAGATATCCGCTTGGTCTGCTTTTGACAAGGTCCCAATGGCTTCTTTATCATGTTCATCTGATTTAGTTTCTTCTGTTTGCTCTTTTTCTTGGGCC
>BNJU01001205.1_pt1 | contig 59037 bp, 89 predicted proteins | sample 8539281 | NCBI WGS metagenome assembly BNJU01 (sample SAMD00202456, study PRJDB9452) | human saliva metagenome | isolation source: human saliva | place: Japan
TTGAAAATTTGGGAGAAGATAAGATGAAAATTATCGGCTATTTTGGGAAAGATAGCAAAAATGTTTATTTTCTTGGGAAAAAAATTAAAAGATGTTTTCAACTAAAAAAATTTGAAATTTTTGGATGAAAAAGTATGTGAAAGATTACAAAAATTTGTATAATCTTAAAACTGATTCACTTTCTTTTTCTCAATTGATGAAATAACACCGAAAAAAAGTATCGATTGATGGACTTGATGTGAAAAGTTTTAAAGTTTTTAGAAAATAAAAAGCTTCTCTTACAGACTATTATACGGATAAAAATAGCGTTTATTTTCATAAAGATGATTTGAGAAAAAAATAACTGGAGCAGATAAAAAAATTCTTTTGAAATTTTGGTGGAATATATTGCCAGAGATAAAAATAATGTTTATTCTAAAGGGGAAAAAGTTAGGAAATATAGATATTAAAAAGCTTTTAAATATTTTGAAGATGGGCTAGCAAAAGATAAGAACAGAGTTTTTTTACATTGAGGATAATAAAAGATGTTACAGGAGTAGATGCGAAAAACTTTTGAAAGAATGGGAGAAACTTATTATTTTAGAGATAAAAATAATGTCTTTTGCTTTAAAGGATTATAATCCTTATGATTTGGAAAATGTTGAAAAATATTGATAGAAATAGTTTTTATACTTTGAGTAAGGAAATTGGAAGGATAAAAATGGAGTTTATTATTTTGGAGAAAAAAATAGATGGAATTTCTTCAAATAATGCTAAAGTTGTTGAAGCGTTGGGAGGTAGCGACTATATTCTTCAAAGTGGCAACGACCATTATTTGATGACTGTAAATGAAAAAGGATTCAGATAATAATGAAAGATTTGAAATAAAGAAAATAAATGGCTTTGAATATTGATTATGACACATTTAAATATTTTGGAATATACGATTTGTATAAAGATAAAAATAATTTTTATTATCATTCAGATAATGACTTGAAAAAAATTAAAAGTGATATTGATGTTAAAAAGTGCTGAAAAATGATTGAATTGAATAATTTTTATAAAAGATAAAAATAACATTTATTATTTTTCTGATGGAAAACTTGAGAAAAATTAATTTGAAAATTGATGTAAATAATTTGGAATATTTAGATGATGGAAATTCTGTTTTTAGTAGTTATTTGAGAGATGGGAAAAATGTTTACTTTGTAAATGATGAAGATGGAAAAATAAAAATTGTGAAAAATGTTGATAAAAAAACACATTTAAAGTTGTAAACGGAAATTATGGAGTGGACAGTAAAAAAATGTTTATTACTTGGGAGAAAAACTGGCTTTTTGTAGGATTAGATGGTCTAAAAATCTTTAACGAGGGTTATTTGAAAGATAAGAAAAAAATGTTTATGAAATTTCTGTAAATGATAATGATGAAGTGAAAGTAAAACCGATTAAAAAAATCTTAATATTGATGTGGCAACTTTTTGAAGATATTTTTCGGTGGATTAAATTACAAAGATAAAAAAATTCCGTTTATTATGTTGATGAAAAATAATGGAGAAGTTTCTTTGAAAAATATTAAAAGGAGCAGATCCAGCTACATTTGAGTTTGGAGTTATTTCTAAAAGATAAAAAAATAGTGTTTTTTTATTGGAAATCAAAAGTTGGAAGGCGTGAGTTCTAAAGGGTTTGAAGTATTGGATGATACATTTAATTTTATGAAAGATTATAAGAATGTTTACTATTTGGATAGAGAAAGTGATGGGATTACTTATAAAGTAAAAGTTTTAGATACAAAAAGGAATTGATATTACAAGTCTTGAATTTCTTGGATATTCTTATAACAAATATTACAGAGATAAAAAAACAATATTTATTTTTTTGAATGATAAAGATGATAAAATGGAATTTGAAAAAAATTAGTTGGTGCGAATCCGAAAAACATTTGAAATTATTGACGATTATTTTTGCAAGAGATGATAAAAATCTTTATATTTTTTGGGTATAAATTGGATGGAATTGATCCAAAGACATTCGAAACATTAAACTATGAAATGATAAAAAGATAAAAATGGAGTGTACTTTTTGGAAAATATTTCAGAAGAAAATGAAAATTCAGAAATAAAAAGTTAAAAAATTAGATTCAAAAGGAATTGATTTAAAAAGTTTTTAAAAAAATGTTGACAACAGTGATTATTATTTTTAAAGATAAAAATGGTGTTTATTATGAAAAATTCTGAGAATTTACATAAAATAGAAAAATGTTGATTTGAAGACATTTGAAGCATTGGATTATGATTTTGCAAAAGATAAAAAAATTCCGTTTATTATGAAAAATAAAAAAAGTTAAATGAAAATTGACGCTTCAAGTTTTGAAAAGATAGAATTTAATTTTATAAAAGACAAAAATGGACTTTATAAAATTGATAAAAATGATGAAAATGATGAGATAAAATTAATTCCAATCAATGAAAAAGTCAACCTTAAAAAAATTTTTGAAAAAGCAGGTGGAAATTATTATAAAGATGATAAAAAAATCTCTATTATTTTGGAGAAAATGAGTTTAAGAAAAATAGATGGATCAGATCCAAATTCATTTGAATATGACAACGAAAAATTATACTTTTATTGCTAAAAAGACAAAAAAATAATGTTTACTTTGACGGAGAAAAAGTAAAAGGAATAGATGTTAAGAGTGCTGAAGGAATAGACGGGCTTTGGATAAAAGATAAAAAAATAGTGTGTTTTATCAAGGGAAGAAATTGGAGAAAAATCAGTTCAAATAACTTTAACTATTTTTAATGGCGGAATTTCGTATGATAAAATTTTGGTTGACAAAAATGGAGCTTATAAATTGCTGGAAAAATGAAAAATCAAAAAGATAAAAATAATTCCACTTGACAGCAAAAAAATATTGACTTAAAAAAACTCTTGAAAGAATAGATTCTTCAATGGATAGTTCCAATTATTTTTAAAGATAAAAAATGGAGTTTATTTTTTTGAATGGAGAAAAAAATTCGTGAAAAATAAATGGAGCGGATATAGATAGTTTTGAAGTGACAATGAGTGGAAAATATGGAAAAGATAGGAATAATGTTTATTTTGAAGGGAAGAAAATGGAAGGGGAGAATCCGAAGAAGTTTGAGGAGGAGATGGAGATTAAATAATAGGAATTGCTTTGTTTGAATTGCTAAATTTTGGAATAAAAAAGGAGAGTTATTGTGAACATTAAAAGATATTTGTTAAAAAAATTCTGCTTTTTGCTTATTTTTGGTAGGGAGTGTTGTGAATGCAGATATTCTTGTGGTTCCTTTTTATGAAATTCATGAAAAAAGTGTGTACTATAGAACAGAAAATGGATTAGAAAAGTTGCAAAATGCAGATGCGAAAACTTTTGAAATTTTTAAAGAAAGCAGATCTTTTGGAAGGGATAAAAATAATGTTTACTATTTGGGAGATAAACTGAATAAAATAGATCCAAAAACTTTTGAAGTAGTTGAAGGATACTATATTACAATGTTCAAAGATAAAAATGGAATTTATACTTTTGGAAAAAAATTATGATAAATTAAAAATTATAAATTTTAAAGAAAAATGGGATTGATATAGATTTTAATAACTTTTAAAGTAATTTCAGTGAAAAATCCAACTATTTATAGAAATAAGAATGATGTTTATTTCCAAAAAGGCGGGAAAAATTTATCCAATAAAAATGTGGATGCGAAAAACTTTTGAAAAAAATAAACGGTCGTAGTTATCTTGATAATAAATATTATCGAGATAAAAATGATGTCTACTATTTTTTTCTAGTGATAAAATGTTGAAACTAGAAAATGCAGATAGAAACAGTGTTAATGAATTAAGTAAAAATATTTTTAAGAGATAAAAAAATAATGTCTATTTTGAAAATCAACAAATAAAAAGGTTTGGATGTTAATAGTTTTAAAGTTATTTATGAAAAATAGAATATCTGAACCTGAAAAATTTGATAAAAAGATAAAAATGGTGTCTATTATATTGATAAAAAAATAAAAAAACTTTAATAAAATTTAAAAAAATAATGAGATAGATATAGAAAGTTTTGGAATAGCAAATAAAATGTTGGATGATTATTTCAAGGATAAAAAAATAATGTTTATTATTTGGAGGATTATAAACTTCATAGGTTAGATAATTTGGATATTGAGACTTATCAAAAATATTTTTTTATGACAAGATACAAAAAGGATAAAAATAATTTGTATTTTAAAGTGGAAAAAGTGAAAGGTGCTAATCCTGACGATATTGAAATAATTGAAAATAATTTTATAAAAAAATAAAAAAACACATTATATAAAAATTTCTAATTTTTGAAGGAAAAGAAGCTGAAATAGAACCTTTATCAGTTGATGCAGATACTTTTGAAGAAATTGACAATAATTATTATAGAGATAAGAATCATGTTTATTTCTATAAAGATGGAAATTTGCAAAAATTAAAAAAATACGAATGTTAAAAAAATTTTTAAAATGTTGAAAGAAAGTTCTGATTTTTGAAAAAGCTCAAAGTAACATTTATTACAAAGGATATAAATCAGAGCAAGTAGATAAAGATAGTTTTGAAATACTAGACGAAGCTTATGACGGTTCTATAGTAAAAGATAAAAAAATAGTAAATATTATCATGGAGAAAGAATTAAGTAAAAAAATAAAAATTATTCAGATAACAAAAATAAGAAGAAAGGAGAACCCTGATATGAAAAACAGCAAAAACAAAACTGCCAATTGGAGTATCCAATTTTAAAGACATTATTGAAAAAAATTACTATTATTTTGATAAAACAAAATTTATAGAAAATATTTTTAGAAGATGGCTCTCAGGTGAAGTTGTTTACTCGTCCTAGAAGATTTGGAAAAAAACATTGAATATGTCGATGTTAAAGTACTTTTTTTGATGTTAAGAATAAAAGATGAGAATAGGAAACTGTTTGAAGGGTTGAATATTTCTAAAAGTGAGTATTTTTGACATGTAAGGGAATTTTCCTGTGATTTCGGTTTCGTTTAAGAAATATCAGGAAAAAGATTGGAAAAAAATGGATTTGATATGATTAAAGATATTATTTCTGGCTTGTATGATGAATTTGAGTTTGTGAAGGAAAAAAACTTAGCACAAGAAAAAGAAAAAAAGTTTGATTCAATTTTGATGGAGGAAGCTAATCTTGCTAATTGGAAAAATTCGTTGGCAGATTTATCAAATTATTTGTATGATTTTTTTATGGAAAAAAAGTGATTGTTTTAATAGATGAATATGACCAGCCGATAATAAATTCCTATATTGAGGGATATTACGATGAAACTATTGATTTTTTTCAAAAGTTTTTTTATGGAGCTGTTTTGAAAGATAACGAGTACCTTGAAATGGGAGTTATGACTGGGATTTTGAGGGTTGCCAAGGAAAAATATTTTTTTCTGGGTTGAATAATATTAAAGTTCACAGTATTCTTAATGAACGATTTACAGAATACTTTTCGAGTTTTAGAAAATGAAGTTGAAACTTCTTTAAAAAGATTTTTGGATTAGAGTATGACTTATCAGATGTTCAAAAATGGTACAATGGTTACTTATTTGGTGAAACGAAAGTTTACAATCCATGGTCGATTATTAATTTTTTTAGACGAGAAAAAAATTAGGAGCTTATTGGGTAAATACGAGTGAAAATAGTTTGATTAAATTGTATTTACAAAAAAATGAAGAAAGAAATATTTGATGATTTTTTTCTAAACTTTTAAATGAAGAGAATATTTCAAAAAAATTATCAATGATAATGTGACTTTCGGAAATTTAGAAGCCAATTTTTGAGAAAAATTTTTGGAATTTATTTTTTTCACAGTGGTTACTTGACTCTAGCAGAAAAAAATATGATGTAATGAAGAAAGTTGTCAGTGTAAAAATTCTCAATAAAGAAATTTTAGAAATGTTTTTCGGATATGTTTATTGAAGTATATTTTTAAAAAAATACTGGAATTTTTGGATATGACTGATGCACTTACAAATGGCGATATTTCAAATTTCAAAAAAATATCTAAAAGAAATTTTTATTGGAAAAATACTGGAATATTTGATGTGAGTGGAACTTACAAAGAGCAATTTTATCACGGATTGATGTTAGGATTGATTTTAACTTTGAAAAAAATGAATACGAAATTACATCGAATAATTTTTGCAGGAAAAAGGAAGATACGATTTACTTTTTAAAAACCTAAAAAAATATTTTGGAAGGAAAAAGAAGGAATTATTATTGAATTGAAAATTATCAATGGGACAGAAAATTTAAATAATGATAAAATTCATGAAAAAAACTTGAAAAGGAATGTGAACTTGCATTAAATCAAATTGATGAGAAAGGATATAGTTCTGTTTTTGAAAAAAATGCTGGAATTGAGAAAGTCTTGAAAATTGGGATTGCATTTTTGGGGAAAGAATTTGAGGTGAAGTTTGAAAAATAGTTAAAAATACAATATTATTGCTTTTTCATAAAAAAATATTGTATAATTAATTTAATAAATGAAATAAAAAAACTTATATTCATTGTTAAAAAGGTCAGTTTAAAGAGAGTTTCAAGACTCTCTTTATTTAGTATTAATTTTTTTAAATTGCAGAATAAAGGGGTATATATTTACTTTTTTTATTTCTATAAATTAATAAGAAATTCATGAAAAATTTTGAAATTGGGATTGCATTCTTTGGAAAAGAATTTGAAGTGAAATTTAAGAAATAGGAAACAAATATATGTTAAATAAAAAAAGAGGCCCAAAACCTCTTTTTTTCTTATAATTCCCCAGCATAATTATGATGAACTTTTTGTACATCGTCGTCATTTTCTAGAGTATCAATTAATTTTTTTCAATTTTTTTGTAAATCTTCTTCTCCTAAAGATTCTACTTCGATAGATGGTAAATATTGAATATCTGCTTCTAATAATTCGTATCCAGCGTTTCTTAACGCATCAGCTACAGCATCAAAATTTGCAGTTTCAGTTGTGATGTAGAAACTATCTTCTAAAGTTTCCATATCTTCCATTCCAGCTTCAAGAGCAACTTCCATCAATGCTTCTTCGTCAATTGCGTCAGTTTTTTTCAATAATGATTTCACCTTTTTCTTCCAAACATATATGAAACTGATCCAGAAACTCCAAGATTTCCACCATTTCTATCAAAAAGCCATTTTTTTACAGATGAAGCTGTTCTGTTTTTTTGTTATCAGTAAGAGCTTCAACGATAATTGCAACACCTGCAGGTCCATATCCTTCATAGTTTAATGTTTCAAAAGCTGTTGAACCATCAGTTCCCTGCTCCTTTTTTTAATTGCTCTGTTAATGTTGTCATTAGGCATATTTATCGCTTTTTGCTTTTTTTCAATAGCATGTTTTAATGCTACGTTAAATTCTGGATTTTCTCCACCTCTTGCAGCAACTGTAATTAATCTAACAAGTTTAGTGAATGAAGCAGCTCTTTTTTATCTTGTGCTTCTTTACGTCCAGCTATTGTACCATGTCTTCCCATAATAATCCTCCATAAATTTTTTTACGAATAATTATAGCATATTTTTTACAAAGTAAAGTATTTTTTTGAACTTCGTACCCTTGTTTTTTTAACGAAAAAGAAATAAAAAAAGTGAAAAATATCAATTTTATTTGAACTAAGAATTTTCTAGAAATAAAATGTTGTAATAAGAGTAAAAAGTTTTGTATAATAAAAATGTGGAAAAAAATTTTTTTAATGTTTTGGATAAAAAAATGTAAAAAGGGAGGAAAAATGGCAAGGTACATGAAAATAAAACCAGCGGATAATTTTTAGACAAATACAGTATGAAAAGTTTTGAGATAGATAGCCTTAGTGTGTATTCTGAGAAAAAAATAATTGAACTGCATTTGAAGATAAATAATTATAACGCAGATAGGGAAATTGAGGATTTGAGGAAACTTTTGTATAAAAGTTTTGGTAATGGATTGACGTTGAGAGTGGAATATGAGATTAAGCCTGAACTTATTAAAGATAATGTAATTGGATATGTGAAATTTAATATTGAAAAATTATAAGTTTGAGAGTGAGAGATATCGATATTTATTTGCAAATTATGAAGTGGATAATATTGAAAAGATACTTTATATTAAGTTACCAGCTGAGCATATGGTAGAAGAAGTGAAAAAAATCTCCAATTGTTAATAGATTGAGTAGTAAAATTTCGGAAGTGTTTGATGATGAAGAGAGAAAAGTTGAATTGACGACTGGAGATTTTTGAGGAATTGAGAAAGAATTTGGCGGAACATTTTAATAATCTTGAGAAAACCAGTTGAAGCTAAAGATATTCCAAAAACCTGTGACTTCAAATCAAAAATCAATCAAAAACTACAACTTCATACAATAAAAAAAGTAAATATAGATCAAAACACTGAGGATAGAAAAAGCCAGTCCTTTTAGTGCTCTTTGAATATTTGAATGCTGGAGAAGATGTGGCATTAGAAGGGAAAATATTTGGATTAGAGATAAAGAAAACTAAAAATGGAAATTTGATGTATGATTTTCTGATTACAGATTATAGTGATTCAATAAGTTGTAGAATTTTTTTGAAACCAGATGAAGACTTGGAAATAAAAAGTTGGAGATTGGGTAAAAGTAATTGGTATTTTTGAGGCGGATAGATTTACGCAAGAATATATAGTTAATACAAAAAGAGTGGATAAGATTCCTTCAAAAGATGTAAAAAGAGTGGATAATGCTGAGAAAAAAAGGATTGAGTTACATGCACATACAAATATGAGTGAAATGAGTGGTGTTATGTCTGCTAAAGATTTAGCGAAAAGGGCAAAAGAATTTGGTCATAGTGCAGTGGCAGTTACTGATTTTGGAGTAGTTCATTCATATCCATTTGCGTATAAGGAAGCGACTGAAGATTTTAAGATAATTTTTGGAATAGAGGCTTATGTTGTAGATGATGAGCAAGAAATGATTACGAAGCCAAAAGATATTAATATTGAAGAAGAGACTTATGTTGTATTCGATTTGGAAACGACAGGATTGGATCCTTTTAAGGATAAAATAATCGAAATTGGTGCAGTTAAACTGAAAGGTAACCAAATAATTGATGACTTTTCTGTTTTTGTAAATCCTGAAATTCCGATACCAGAGAATATTACAAAATTAACAAGTATCACAGATGAAATGGTAAAAAGATGCTGAAACAGTTGAAGTTGTATTGCCAAAATTTTTTTAGAATTTTGTGGAGATTCGACTGTTGTAGCTCATAATGCGAAGTTTGATGTTGGATTTGTGAATCAAAAAAAGCAAAAAGGATTGGGGTTAGATTATTCGCCAAGCGTTATTGATACTTTTGCATTGGGCTAGAATATTGTTGCCAGATCAAAAAAAGATTTGGATTGAAAAATGTTGCTAATTACTTTTAAAATTTCATTGGAAAAATCACCATAGAGCGGTTGATGACGCAAAGGCAACTGCTGAAATGTTTCAGAAATTTTTTTAAATATGGTACTTGGTCGTAAAAATATTGAAATTATCAGAAATAAATACAACTTTACAAACAAATATCCAAAATGCAGATACTCAAAAATACAATGATTTTAGTAAAAAAATCAAGCTGGATTAAAAAAACATTATATGAATTAGTTTCAAAATCTCATATTGAATTTTTTTGGAAATAGAAAACCTAGAATTCCAAAAAAACGTTATTAAATGAAATGAGAGAAAACCTATTGTTAGCGAGTTCAGCTTCTATTGTGTTTCAAAATAGTGGAGAATTGGCGAGATTATATCTTCGTGGAACAGAAAAAGAAGATATTGAGGAAAAAGCTAAATTTTACGATTATATAGAAATTTATCCATTATCGAATTATATAGATGCAGTTGAAACTGGAGAAATAGACAATATAGAAGTAATTAAAGAGATGAATCAATACTTTTTTTATGAATTAGGTAAAAAGTTAGGAAAAATTGTGGTTGCGACAGGAGATTGTCATTATCTTGAAGAACGAGAAGCTATTAATAGAAGTGTTTTAGTGTTAGGAAGTGGAATGGGAAGAAGACAGTTTTCTTATGATAAGAAACTTTTCTTTAAAAACAACTGATGAAAATGTTGAAGGAATTTGACTATTTGGGAGAAGATAGTGCTTATGAAGTAGTTGTTGAGAATACTAATAAGATTAATGATATGATTGAGCATGTAAGACCGATTCCAACAGGATTTTATCCTCCGAAGATTGATGGAGCAGAAGATCAGGTTAGAGAAATGTCTTATAAGAGATTGGAAGAGCTTTATGGTGAGGATATTCCAGATCATTTGAAAGAAAGAGTTGAAAAAGAATTAAATTCGATTATTGGAAACGGATTTGCGGTATTGTATTTGATTGCACAAAAATTGGTGAATAAATCAGTTGAGGCTGGATATTTAGTTGGTTCAAGAGGTTCGGTCGGATCTTCCATTGTTGCATATTTGATGGGAATTACCGAAGTTAATGGACTTTATCCTCATTATCGTTGTCCAAAATGTAAACACACAGAATTTATGATGGTTGAAGGAAGTGGAGTCGATTATCCTGATAAAGATTGTCCAAAATGTGGTACAAAATACATAAAAGACGGTCATGCGATACCATTTGAAGTATTTATGGGATTCAATGGAGATAAAGTTCCAGATATTGATTTGAACTTTTCTGGAGAATATCAATCAAAAGATTCATAAGTATACTGAAGAATTGTTTGGTTCAGATAATGTATTTAGGGCGGGAACAATTTCTACTTTGGCTGAGCGAAATGCGTTTGGTTATGTGAAGAAATATTTTGAAGAAGTAGAAGGAACGCCAGAAATTAGCAAGAGAAAAGCGGAAATTACAAGAATTGCAAAAGGTTGTGAAGGTGCTAGAAAAACTACTGGACAGCATCCAGGTGGAATGATAGTAGTTCCACACGATAAATCAATTTACGATTTTTGTCCTGTACAAAGACCTGCAAATGATATGACTTCTACTTCAAAAGACAACACATTTTGATTATCACGTAATGGACGAACAATTGGTAAAATTAGATATATTAGGACACGATGATCCAACAACATTAAGAATATTACAGGATTTGACAGGTGTTGATATATACACAATACCACTTGATGATAAAGAGGTAATGAGTTTATTTAGTGGTACTGAAGCCTTAGGAGTAACTGCAAAAGATATTGGCTCACCAACTGGAACATCGGGAATACCTGAGTTTGGAACATCTTTTGTAAAACAAATGTTAGTTGATACAAAACCAAAAACATTTGCGGAATTAGTAAGAATATCAGGACTTTCACATGGAACGGATGTTTGGTTGAATAATGCTCAAGATTATGTGCGAAGTGGGACTGCGACATTAAGTGAAATTATAACAGTTCGGGATGACATTATGAATAAACTTATTGATGATGGTTTGGATAAATCGTTAGCATTTAGTATAATGGAGTTTGTCAGAAAAGGTCAGCCTACAAAAAATAGAGAAAAATGGATTGAATACTCGACTAAAATGAAAGGAACACGGCGTTCAGCAATGGTATATTGATTCATGTGAAAAGATAAAATATATGTTCCCAAAAGGACATGCTGTAGCATATGTAATGATGGCAGTTAGAATTGCTTATTTCAAAGTTCATTATCCAATTGAATTTTTATACAGCATTTTTTTAAATAGAAAAGTTAGTGATTTCAAAATGACAATGATGTTTAAACCTGTTGACGACTTGAAAAAAAGCTAAACTTGAAATGGATAAAAAAAGGTAATTTGAATCCAAAAAGAAAAACAAGAGCTATTTTTTTGTATGAGATTTTTGATTGAAATGCATTACAGAGGAATTGAGTTAGAGCAAATAGATATTTATAAATCGGAAGCAAAAATCATTTAAAATTGAAGATGGTAAAATTAGAATGCCATTGATTGCAATGGATGGTCTTGGAGAAGCAGTTGCAATAAATGTAGTAGAAGAGAGAAAAAGGAGAATTTTTATCATTGGCAGACTTAATGAAGAGAACAAAATTAAATAAAACAGTTGTAGAATTATTAAAAGAAAATAAATGTATACCTGAATTATCAGCAACGAATCAGCAAAACATTGTTTTAGCAACTAGAGATTTAGGAAAGGAAATGAGATGGACTTAAAATATTTTTTTAAAATGAGAGTAACAAATTTGACAAAAAAATGGGGTTAAATTTTTAGAGGGTTGTATTTTTGGATAGTTTTTATTGGAATACTGGTAACGGAATTAGTGAGTATTTTTTTATAACAAAATGGATTTATCGTATTCTTTTTGCAGAAATAATAAAAAGAAAGCATAGAAGTGGACATTACAAAAATCAGTTGTAGATGTTGCCGTGATTTCTATTGTGTTTTTTTCTTGTATCAACAGTATTAGTACGACTTGTTATTCATTTGTTTTATAGATTGAAAAATAAGACATGAAATAAAACAAATTTGAGGATGAAGAAATAAAGAATACGATACGAGAAGCTAAAGTTAACGAAGAAAAAAATTAAATCAAATCTTTTAAATATCAAATAGGGAAAAAAATATAGTGGAAAGTGATGAGCCAGTAGATATTTATGATTTGAAAATGATAAGAAAAACATTAAATGAAGAAATAAAATATAAAAAGAAAAAGAATGTATTCGAATAAACTTGAAACTTTTTTTCAAAAGTAGCAATATTATTTTTGATTTTAATAATTTCACATTTAGTAACTTCAGTAATTGCAGTATTTTTTTAGAATCAATTGGAATAAAAGATAATATTTCAATACCATTAAGAGGAATAATTTTCTTCATGCTAATAATTATTTATTTTCATTTTTGCTTCGTATTATCAATATTCTAAAAATGATGAAAGCAATAGAGATATTAGAATAATTGAAAGTATTGAATATGCAAGTATACAAGTTTATGAAAATAGTTTAGTAAAAGTTTTTCTCGGAATTTCTTAAAATGAAAAATGGTGAATTTGAAGTGTTGCCAGTACCTACAGACAAATTAAATTATTTTTGAGAATACAAAATATGAGTACAATCCTAAAACACGTGAGCTAAGAATAGTTGTAGATTCAAGCTTTTTCGATGGATATGTAGAAAAACTTTATGGAACAAATTTCAATTTTGAAACATTTGATAAATTTGAAAAATTTAGATTATGTTTATAATTCTGGGAAAAAAATGATATTACTTAAATTTAAAAGGGTGTAAATAATATAGAATAAAAAAAATACTTAGAGAGGTAATCTCTAAGTATTTTTTTGTTTATTCTAACAGAATATTTATAATATTTTTTTCCAGTAAGGACTTTTTCAAAGAAGACATAACTACACCTTTAGAAGATGAAGCATTAATAAACAATGAATTTCCAACGTAAACGGTTGTATGATTCGTTCTTCCTCCTGGTTTAAAAAATAAAATATCCCCTGGCTGTAAATTTTTTGTAGCAACTTTTCTTCCTAATTTAACTTGTTGAGTAGAAACTCTAGGTAATTCTTTATGATAAACTTCACGATAAACTCTACGTGTCAATGCAGAACAGTCAATTCCTCTCTTAGAATCACCACCCCAAGCATATTTTGTACCTTTCCAATTATTATAAGATGCCAATAATTTTTTTTGAGCAAAAACTTTCTTTTTTTGAGCAGGAGTTCCTGAATGAAGAACTTTTTCATGATATTTTCTAAGCTCATTCATTTTTTTTGTAACAATTGGAGATCTGTTGTTTTTAGTTGTTGAATACATACCTGAAGAACTTGCTGAAGATGTTCTTTTTTTTGTAGAATGTTTTGTTCCTTTATGTGCCAAACTTGTCTTATTTTTTGTAATTTTCTTTGCTTTCGCTTTTGCATGTAAATTTCCTGGAACCATAGCCAGTAACATAAGGACAGATGTAAAAAAATCCTTTTTTTCTCATAAATTAAAAAAATCCTTTTCTTTTTCAGATAAATCAAAAATATCTGATAATTCTTTTTATATTTATTTAGTAAAATAATTTTATCATTAAAAAGAAAGAAATCTAATATAATTTCATTAAAATTTAGTTAATATTGAGTTATACAAATGAAATGAATACAAAAAAATAATAATTTTAAGAAATATGATAAAAAAAGACTGGACTTAGATAGCTTTTTTAGTATAATATAGTTGAAAAACAATATATGCACAAGCTCATATTGTTAAATCATAAATTTATTTTTTTAGGAGGAAAAAAATGACAGATATAGAAATAGCTCAAAAGGCGAAAATGGAAAGAATTAATGTTATTGCGGAAAAAAATAGGACTTACAGAGGATGATTATGAACAATATGGAAAATATAAGGCAAAAGTTAGCTTGGAAGTACTAGAAAAAAATAAAGATAAAAAAGATGGGAAATTAATCTTAGTGACAGCAATCACTCCAACACCTCCAGGTGAAGGGAAATCAACAGTAACAGTTGGATTAACACAAGCATTTAATAAACTTGGATATAATTCAATAGCGGCGTTAAGAGAACCATCGTTAGGACCAGTTTTTGGAATGAAAGGTGGAGCAACTGGAGGGGGAATGTCACAAGTTGTACCAATGGAAGATATAAACTTGCATTTTACTGGTGATTTACATGCGATATCAGCGGCTCATAACTTAGTTTCAGCTTGTATTGATAATCATTTGAATCATGGAAATGAATTGGATATTGATGTGAATAATATTTCTTGGAAACGTGTAGTTGATATGAATGATAGAGCATTGAGAGATATTGTTATTGGAATAGGTGGAAGATTAAATGGAATTCTAGACAGTCTTCATTCCAAATTACAGTGGCGTCTGAAATTATGGCAATTTTTCTGTTTAGCAACTTCAATTTCTGATTTGAAAGAAAGAATTGGAGAAATTGTATTTGGGTACAATAGAAAAAGGTGAGGTTTTTAAAAAGTAAAAGACTTGAAAAATAGAAGGTGCAGTTACTGCATTGTTAAAAGATGCAATAAAAACCTAATTTAGTTCAAACTTTAGAAAAATACACCTGTATTTATTCATGGAGGGCCTTTTTGCGAACATTGCTCATGGATGTAATTCAGTGTTAGCAACAAAAAAATGGCTTTGAAAATTATCAGATTATGCAATTACAGAAGCAGGATTTGCAGCAGATTTAGGTGCTGAGAAATTTTTAGATATAAAATCAAGAAAAAGCAAAATTTAGATCCAAATACAATTGTTATCGTTGCAACTGTTAGAGCTTTGAAACATCACGGTGGAGATAAAGACTTTGAAAACTGAAAATATTGAAACATTGAAAAAAAGGATTAGTTAATCTTGAAAGACATATTGAAAGTATGCAAAAAAATACAATGTTCCAGTAGTTGTTGCAATTAATAAATTTATTACTGACACTGACGCTGAAGTTCAAGTGATTAGAGATTATTGCAAAGAATTAGGTGTAGAAGTAGCTTTATGTGAAATCTGGGAAAAAGGTGGAGAAGGTGGAAAAGAATTAGTTGAAAAAAGTTTTATCAGCAATTGATGAAAATGAAAAATCTGAAACTAAATTCAAAACCATTATACGATTTAGATTTAACTGTTCAAGAAAAAAAGTGGAAAAAAATTGCAAAAAGAAATTTACGGAGCTGATGGAGTAAACTTTACAGCTAAAGCATTAAATAATATTAAAAAAATACGTAGAATTAGGATATGACAAATTGCCAATCTGTGTATCAAAAACACAAAAAAATCATTATCTGATGATCCCTAAATTGTTAGGAAGACCAACAGGATTTAAAATAACAATTAATGAAGTTAGATTATCAGCAGGAGCAGGTTTCTTAGTAGCAATGGCAGGAACAATCATCGATATGCCAGGATTACCTAAAAAAACCATCAGCTGAATTAATAGATGTTGATGAGCATGGAGTTATTTCTGGATTATTCTAAAAAAATTAAAAATTTGAAATATTAAGGCGGGACAGGGATAACTGAAAAAAGTTAGTGCTGTTTCCGTCTTTGTTTTTAAGGATGGTGAATTGATTGGGTGTATTTGGAAAAAAATAGTTGACAAATTTCGAAATAAAAATAATGAAGAAAAAAATATTTGAAGATTGCTAAGGAGCATATTGATAAAGCAGGAGAAAATTTAACAAAAGAGCAAATTAATGAAATGATGAAGTTGGGAATGGATACAAGGGAACTTTATCCAGAAGTTTCAAAATTGTATTTTGAACGAATAGAAGATTATTTTTCCTCCTGCTTCAACAATGTTGGCTACTTTTTTTATATGGATAAAGATGATGAAATGTATGAAAAATATTGTTTAAAGGCTGCAAATCAAGGAGAAAAACATAGCAAAGAAAAAGTCTTGCTATATTTTTATGCAAAAAAATAATAATGAAGAGAAAAATGCTGGAATGGTACAATAAACTTGATGATAAGGAAGATTATGATGTGTTAGCCTACATGTCAAATTATTATATGTTTCAAGATAATTATGATAAAGTGAAAAGAAATAAATTTTACAATATTAAAAAAATAAGAAAGATGATAAGTATGCTCCTAATTGTTTAGGTGATGCATATTTTGTTGAAGGTGATTTTGAAAAATTCTGAAAAAAATATTATAAAATGGCTTTTGGAAAAATGGAAGTCCTGATTCAAAGGATAAATTATTCAATCTTTATCAAACAACTGAAAATATAGAAAAAGTTTAGAGAATTAATTGAAAAAAAGATGAAACTAAAAAGAGGAGAAGATTTTTTTAAGTTTAGGAAATCTTTATTTTCATAAAAAAAGATTATAAAATGGCTGAAAAAAATGGTACTTAGAGTCTGAAAAATTAGGGTTTTTTGGAGGCAAAAATATAATTTAGGGTATGTTTATTATGAAATTGGAAATTTTGAAAAAGCTGAGAAGTATTTTTCAGGAAGTGATAGAAAAAGTCCCACATCTTAAAGAAAAGTGCTATTGAAAAAAATTAATAAATGTTTATAACAGTCAAGCAAATGTCTATCTAACCAGTGGAGATTTTGATAAAAGCTGAAAAATATTTAAAAAAATATTGGTTGAAAAAAATATGGGATAAAGGAATGTTATTATAATTTAGCAGTAATAAATAGACAAAAAAAGGAAATATAGAAAAATATAAAGAATATATTTTTGAAAAGGGAATTGAATTTGGAGATAACGAATGTATGTTTAGTTATGCATTATTTGTTTATTCAGAAACTGGGTAAATATACAGAAGAAGTTGACAGATAGTTTAAAAAGCTGCAGAAAGAAAGATCATGTTGATGCAATGTATGAGTTAGGGACTTTTTTGCATTTCGAACAAGAAATAGAATAGAAGATTCTAAAAAAATGGTATAGAAAAGCAATTAGAAAAGGACATACAACAGCTATGAATAATCTTGCTAATATTTATAGTGAAGAAGGAAATGAAAGAAAGAAGCTATAAAACTTTTATCTGAAATCAGCTGAAAAAAAGGTAAATCCTTTAGCATTTTTCAACCTTGGAAAATTATTATGAAGAAAAATAACAATATAGAACTTGCGAAAGAATATTATGGTAAAAGTATTAGATTCGTTGAAAAGAGTTACCCAGACGTGTAAAATAGAACAAGAAGCATTGGCAAAAATTAAAAAAAAATTACAGAATAATTCAGAATTGAAAAAACTAATTAACGATAGAAAGGTGAAAAAAATGTCAGAAAATTACGATTTTTGAAACACTTTTAAGCAGAAAAGGACAAGGTTCATTTAAATGGGAAGCAATGTACAGAGAAGTGCCTAATTTATCAGATGATATTGTTCCGTTTTTCTGTGGCGGATATGGAGTTAAAGATTGCTCCTGAAATAAGAGAAGGATTGAAAAAAATATATTGATGAGGCGATTTTTAGGTTATACTGGAGCGACTGACAAATATTATGAAGCGGTTATTTCGTGGATGAAGAGAAGACATAATTTTGAAGTGGAAAAAAAGATTGGATTGTTTGTACTGAGTGGTGTAGTTGCGGCACTTTATACAGTGTGAAGGCTTATTTACAAGAAGGTGAGGGTGTAATTATTTTTACGCCAGTGTATTATCCTTTTTATAATGCGATTAAATCTTCTAATAGAAAAAAATTGTCGATTGCGGATTGATTGAAACTGACGGATATTATGAAATTGATTTTGAGAAGTTTGAAGAGTTTGCAAAAAGATGAGAATAATAAAATGTTGATTTTTGTGTAGTCCGCATAATCCAGTTGGAAGAGTTTGGAAAAAGGGAAGAGCTTGAAAAAGATAGGGAAAGATTGCATTGGAGAATGATTTAATAATTATTTCTGATGAGATTCATTGTGATATTTTTGATGCCTGGATTTAAGCATACTGTTTTGCAGACTTTATCGGATGAATTGGCAGAGATAACAGTTACTTGTACTGCACCTACTAAAAGTTTTAATTTGGCTGGAATTGGAGTGTCGAATATTATTATTAAAAATAAGAAATTGAGAAAACAGTTTGAAGCTCAAATGACGAAAGATGGTTCACATGTGTTTGCGGCACTTGGATTTAAGGCTTGTGAGTTGGCGTATAATGAAGCAGAAGAATGGTTTAATCAGTTTTTGAAATTAGTGGATAAAAATCAAAAGTTGGTAAAACAATTTTTTGAAGAAAAGTTTATTGGATTTAAAGCTCCATTAATTGAAGGAACTTATTTACAATGGCTTGATTTTAGGGATTTAGGATTGAAAGATGAAGAGTTAAAGGCATTTATGACAAAAAAAGGCAAATGCGTTTTTTTAATGAAGGATACATTTTTTTGGAAAAAGCTGGTTCTGGATTTGAGAGAATTAATTTGGCGGTGCCTACGAGATATATTGAGGCGGTTTTAGAGAGAATTTATAATGCTGATCAAGGAAGAATATCCTAGATTTTTGTAAGTAATGAATTTGAAAAAAATTAAAGAAAAAAATTGGGAATTTTGAAAAAGAAAATTTTAAGGTCGATAAAAAAATAAATAATATGATATAATAAGTAATCAAAAAGAGAATGTAGAATTGAGAGAAAGGGATAACGCAAAATATTTAGAACATAAAGTAAAATTGAAAAAAAGATTTCATAGTTGATGTCCCTAGAATCAAAAATTAAATTAGTTCACTATTTTAAATAAATTGAGGAAATTATGGAGGAAGAATGAAAGAGAGAATTTTAAAAATAAAAAGCGGGAATATTTGTTTTGGCTAATTTATTTATCACTTGTACTGGGATATCGAGTGAAGTTTCAAAAAGTAGATGTACCGAAGGATTACTCAGAAAAATTTTTGAAGTTAAAGGGTATGAAAAAAAATGTTTATGAGTATGATTTGAATAATGATGGAGCTAAAGAAAAAAATAGTTGTCAATTATAAGTTGAATAATTTAGAAATAGAAGATGTATATTCGATTTATACTCAACAAAATGGAGGATATAAATTAGCATATCAAATAACTTTTGATAAGAAAAAAATGATGTGTTTGATTTGAAGGAAGTTAAAGATAAAAATTGATTTAGTAAAAAAATACTTTAATGAATATTCAAAAGATCTTCAAAGCAAATGAAGTAAGGTATGTAAAAAAATTGTAACAGATAATAGAAATGATGATATAGATTTTTAGTAAAATTAAATACAAAAAAATGGTCCTGATAATTTAGATAATTTTTTTATTTATAAAAAAAGGAACTGCAATGAAGGCAGCACCTAATGATAATGCACAAAATTTAGCAAGTTTAGCTTACAAAAGAAAAAGCCAAAAAAATTTTATTTGAAATTGATAAAAATGGTCAAAAATGGTATTATACAGAGTTAACGAGGGAAAAAAACTGAAGTAACAAAAAGATGCTAATGGGAAAAAAAGTACAAAAAGGTTAAAGAACCTACAATTAAAGGATTTATAAAATCTCAAGGTGATAATGTTTCAGAAAGAGGATTTTACTGGGATAGAATGGTTGAAAAAAATAGAAACTTTTAATAAATTTATAGAAGAAAGTAAAAAAATAGTAATCAAGAGTTACATATTATTACAGAATATAAGCCATTAACAAAAAGATGTTTATAGTAAAGCTGATAAATTTGGAAACAGAGAAAACCAAAGTGTTAGAGGTTATACTAATCCAGATAAAAAAGGAGATTTTATAAATATTCCAGACCAAACAATTTTTAGAATTTTAGGTGAAGAAAAAGGAATGTTGAAAATAGAAACGCCTTTTTATGGTGGACCTTATTATGTTGAGAAAACTGGAGAAGTGTCTAAAAAAATCGAGATAGATAAAGTTGTAAATAAATTTATAGCAGTTGATCCTGACAGTCAAAATGAAGTTCTTTTCCAAAGAAATCCAGAAACTGGGAAATATGAGGTTATGTCATATTCGTTTGTAACGACAGGAAAAGATGATGGTGTCGGTTCTTATGCTACGCCACATGGAGCATTTTTAGTATCGTTCACAAGACCGTATATGCTATTTACAAGACACGCAAGACCAGGAGACAAAGTGTTACCAGGAAGACCTGATTTAGCGATCGGAGGACAAGCAAACTATGCTGTTAGATTTAGTGGAGGAGCTTATCTTCATGGAATACCAGTAAATACTGGAGCTGGAGAAGGAGCTAAGGCATATACAGCTAGTAAAATTGGGACTTATAGAGAATCACATAAATGTGTAAGACATTATGATGACCAAATTGAATATATAGTAAATTGGATAAATGGAAATAGTAAGGAAAAAGAAGGAGATAATACAATACCAGAAGAAAAATACGGTTGTAATCGTACTTTAATGAAACTTAAATTTGTTTGAAAAAAATTATTTTTTTGAATTTCAAAAAGTTAAGTGGTATAATTATAATGAAAAGTACAAAATTATAAAATTAGATAAAGTGTCATAAACAAAAATGAGGTGAGAGTTATGAAGTTTGGTAAAATAAAATTTTTTTCTTAGCTGCATTTGATGTTAGTAACAGCATTTTCAGGAAAAGTGCAGCAGCTACTAAGACTGATAATACTAAAAACTATTAATACTAAAAAAAGTAGAAACAAAAAGCAGAAACAACGAAAGTAGAATGGAAGAAATTAGAGATTACGCCAGATTTAAATGGAGATGGGAAACAAAGATAAAGTAGAAATTGAATATTTGGAAAAATGGTGATAAAGTTCAAATGAGATTTACACCGTATATAAAAAAAGCAAGTTCATTTGAAAAAGGGAAAAGAGTAGAAAAATCAGTTCCAAAAGAAAAAACTGGGAGAAGAATTTGATAATATTACAAATGAAATAAAAGCTGTTTATACGAAAAAAAGAAGCGCCTAAAAATGAAGTGAAAAAAAGACGACAAAAAAACCATTGATTCCAGCAACAAAAACCAACTGAAACAAAACCTACTGAACCAGAAGTGAAAAAAATCCTGGAAGCCAAGTAGAAAAAAATCAAGTTCCAGATGATTTGAAAAAAATGGAAATACAGCGCAAGATAAAGTTATAAAAGATGAAAAAGATTCGACAACAGAAGTGGTTAAATCTGTAAATAATTCAATAAAAGGGCCTTATCCTTATATCAAATATTTTTTTGAAAGAAAGACCAAAAAAATTTATCATTCAATTATAAATATGATAAAAATTCGCCTAAAGATATGGATGAATTTGTATTTATAAAATCATCAACAGCGAATATTAGAAAAGAACCAAGCAATAATGCTGCGGTATTGAAAACTGCTAGTTATAGCCACAAATATAAAACTGTTGGAAAAGTAAAAAGGAAAAAGATGGTTCGGGAGAATGGTATGAAGTTTACTTTGATGGGAAATTAGGATATATTTCTGATTCAGCGACTATAAAAAAAGAGAATTTGATTGGTCAGATATGATGCATAAAATTGAAAAAAACTAATAAATTTGTAAAAAGATGCGTTGGAGAAAAATCAGAAAAATATATGTATTAGATGATTATACTCCACTTGGAGGAGGAAGTGGTTCTTCAAAAGATAAATACGGAAATAGAGAAAATCAAAGTGAAAGAGGATATTTATCAGCAGATTTTTAAAGATTTTATAAATATTCCTGATAGAAGTATTATGTCAATTGTTGAAGAAACTGATAAATACGTTAAAGTTAAAATAGATGCTTATGATGGTAAAGATTATTATTTGAAAAAGGCAACTAGAAAATTATTAAAAGATACAGGGATAACAGGCGAAATTACAAGATTTATTTATATTGATAGATCAAGCCAAGATGAAATGGTTGTAGAAAAAAGTGGAAACGGATGGAACGTTGTAACATCTTCATTTGTGACAACAGGTAAAGATGGCGGAGGTTCTTATGCAACACCATATGGAGTATTCTTGGTAGCATATTCTAAACCAGTTATGCAATACACAGGTTCTGATAACAAAACAGTTGTGGGAGATGCTAAAAATGCTGTAAGAATCAGTGGTGGAGGATATATGCATAGTATTCCATCATTATTTGAACCAAAAGCAACAAGAAACGCAAGAAAAGCTGCAACAGCTAAAAAAATTGGAACTTACCCTGAATCACATAAATGTGTAAGACATTATGACGATCAAATTAAATTTATATACGACTGGTTAGGAAATTCAACACCAGGAAATGAAAATGGTTATAGAGTACCTTCAGTTCCAACAGCTGTAATAGTTAAATAATTTTTTAAAAGTTGATTTTTATGTACTTGAAATTTTTAAAAAATTGTATAATAAAAATGGCGATAAATAATGTCAAATGTCAATACTGGTTTTGAACCGAGCCAACAGGATGTAAATGTTCTCAGGGAGAGCTTGTCCATTAAAGTCTTAAGGAAATTAGCTAGTATTTGAATACCGGATATTCAAAAAGAAACTAAATAGTACTTAAGAACCTCGCAACTTCAGTTGTGAGAGGTTCAGAGATATATTATTCTAAAAAGTTTTTTTGGGATAATATTTTTTTATGTAATATTACTTTTATAAATAATAAAATAGTAATTTATTTGCTGCTAATATAGAATGAGGATTTTTAAATAGAAATTTAAATAAATTTATTATTTTAAACAAAAAAATAAAAGTGAGAAAAAAATAGATTCCTATTAATATTAAAAAATTTTTTTAAAATCAGAAAATTGAATTTTAGTAACATAAACAAGAAAAAGAAAGGAAGTGGAAATTTGAATAATTTTCAATTTGGAGTAAATGAGCTGTTATGGCTTTCGTATTTAATTTTAAATTTTTCGGCAGTAGTACTTGCCTATAGATTTTTGGGGAAAAAGGAGGACTACTATCGGTTGTGCCATTGTCAATCGTTCTAGCTAACATTCAAGTTGGAAAAAAATGATGACTTTATTCGGTTTTGATGGAATTACAATGGGAAATATTGCATACGGAGGAATTTATTTGGCATCTGATATTTTTGACAGAAAATGAAGGGAAGCATTATTCAAGAAAAGTAGTTTCGCTAGGTTTTGCTGCGATGTTATTTACGACATTTATAATGCAAATTGTGCTAAAAGTAAAAGTTTCGCCTGATGATACAATGCAAGGTGCTTTATCAGCAGTATTTGGATTCATGCCAAGACTTGCAATTTCAAGTGTGTGTGGATTTGCGGTTTCTCAGTCGTTTGATATTTGGTCTTATCAATTTATTAGAAAAATTTAGACCATCTTATAGAGATATTTGGATTAGAAACAATGCGAGTACAATGATAAGTCAAATTTTAGATAATATTGTATTTTCATTTTTGGCATTTACAGGAGTTTATCCATTTAAAACAGTAATCGGAATCATATTTTCAACATATTTATTAAAAATCGTAATTTCACTGCTTGACACACCTTTTGTGTATATTGCGACTTTATGGAAAAAAACAAGGTAAAATAAGTGATTAATATTAGATTTGTTATAAATTATTTTTTTTAAATAAATAAGATGAAAAAAATAAAAAAAGGTATAAATATAACATGGAAAGATATAGTGTAATAAAAGAGAAAAATCCTCGTGAAATCGTATTATTAAAAAGGGTTTAGCTGTGCTTATGGAAAAGTGTGCTTTTTGTAATTACATTTTAGATAATACGAATGACGAAGAAGAGATGAAAAAAAGTAAATTTTTGAGGCTTTAAGCAGAGTTACAGGAGAATATGGAGTTCTTGAAGTTATAAACTCTGGGTCGGTATTTGAGCTAAAGTGGTGCGACATTGGAGAGAATAAGAGAAGTTTGTAAAGATAAAAATATAAAAAAATACTTTTATTTTTGAAGCGTATTTTTGGGTACTTAAATAGATTGAATGAAATTAGAGAATATTTTTTTCTGAACAAGAAGTAAGATTTGCATTTGGATTGGAAACTTTTGATAATGACTATAGGACTAAGGTTTTGAAGAAAAATTTTATCTTGAATGAAAAAGTTTTTAGAAAAAAATTGAAAAAGAGAATATCAAATGTGCCTATTAATGATTTGTACAAAAGGACAGACGAAAGAACAGATTTTTAAGCGATATTGAGCAAGGAATGGAAAAATTTTAAGGAGCTAGTTGTAAGTGTATTTGTAAACAATGGTACGGAAATTGAAAGAGATGAAGAGCTTGTAGCTTGGTTTTTTGACGGAAATTTATCCGAAAATATAAAGATGTTCCAAATATTGAGATTTTTAGTTGACAATAAAGATTTTTGGAGTGTATGTTCAATAAAAATTCTTTGATTATCAAATAATTTTTGGTTGACAATTAGTATAACATGTGTTATATTAAACAAACGATAGTATAAGTTGCAATTTTAAACATTGATTTTATTTATTATTTTTGTAATAAATTTGATGATTTTAGAATAAATAATTGTAAAAATATTAAAAAAATAAAAACTTATATTAAAAAAATGAAAAATTATAGGAAATTAAGGAGAAAAATGAGATTAAAAAAATAATATTAGCAGCTTTTTTTAAGTGCTTTGGCATTGAATGCAGTAAGTATGGACTATTTATCAAATAATTCGGCTTCATATTTTCAAAATCCATCGCAAACTGGAAAAATAACTGTAGAAGGAGTATTTTACAATCCAGCGGGAACGGCATTTTTGGAAGATGGAAAATATTTTAATGTAAATATGCAAAATTCTATGATTCAAGAATCAATGACACTGAATGGGGAAAAAGATGGCTTCAAATAGATATGCTGGAGCACCGTCGTTTAACTATGTTCAAAAGAAGGGAAGTAATTCTATTTTTGCTAATGCAAGTGTTGTTGCGGGAGGAGCTACTTTGAAATATGATGAAGGAGTGGCTGGAATAAATTTGGCAGCAGAAACATTTGACAATATGACTCGTGGATTATTAGGAGCAAAAGTTACTAGAAACCAATTTAGTGGACAAAATAGATATTATCAATTAATGCTTGGAGGAGCGCATCAATTGACTGATAAATTATCAATCGGTGGAGGACTAAAAATATGTTCACGCCATGAGAAAATTAAATGGATACGCTTCTTTTCGGATATAATCCATTTGTTGGTGCAAAAAGTTGGTTTGAAAGGAAATGAATTGTATTTAGATTCTAGAAGAAGAGCAGACGGTGTTGGAGCGGTATTAGGTTTAGATTATAAAGCGACTGATACATTGAATTTTGCTGTAAAATATGAAACGCCTGTAAAATTGAAATTCAAGACAAAAGCTACAGAAAGTACAGATATGACTTTAGCTGGGAGAAAAATTGGATTATCAGATTTTTATCCTAAATATGCAAATGGTGTAAATTCAAGAAGAGATTTACCAGGAGTATTGTCGTTAGGAGTTTCTAAAGATATTAATGACTGGACTGTTTCAGGAGGATATATTCATTACTTCAATAAAGCAGCAAATATGGATGGAATAGACTATAGAGATGGACATGAAGTGAACTTTGGAGTTGACTACAGATTTTCACCAAAATGGACTTGGCACGCAGGGTATAATTATGCTCACACAGGTGCTCCAAAACAATCGTACAACGATACTGAATATGCTATAAATGCACAAATTTATACGACAGGATTGACGTTTAAAGCCGACAGAAAATCATGAATGGAAATTCGGTGTTGGATATGTTAAATATAATTCAGAAAAATGGAGAGCCAGAAATAACTCATGGAATAAAATTGGATAAATCGAAAGTTAAATATGATAAAGAAGTTGGAGTATTTTTCTTTAGGTTATACTTATAAATTTTTAATCATAAATTTGTTTAACATAGAAATAAATAGGAGATGAGAAAACTGATATTTTTTTAGATAAAGTAGTTGTCTATCTTAAAGAAAATTTAGATAAAACTAGAGAAGAAGTGGAAGAAAAATTTAGAAATTATTATAAAAAGAAGTATAGTAGATTACTTGGTAAACAAAAAGAAAATTAAATATTGAGGAAATGAGCGATGCAACAGTAACTTTAGTAATAGATTTTTGAGAAAGATGAAAATAAATTGAAATTAATTATTGAAGAATATATGTTTGAAAATGAATTATAAAAAAATGAAGTATTATTTAGAATGTTTAGGTTAGGATTGGATAACGAGCACTTTTATTCATCAAGATTTGAAAGAATTAGAGAACGAAATAAATGTTTTTGAAAATGGAATTGGAATTCCTTTAAATTAAAGAAAAAAATTCGTATATTTGACAAGTTGTAAAAAAATTTATATTTAGTAAAATTTGTTGGTATACGAAATTTTTTTAGATATCTATATTTATTATAAGATAAAAGACTATAATAAATAATCAATATCAATTGTATTTTTTTAAATTTTGTGATAAACTAAAAATAGGATAAGTTTAGATAATTGAAAACTAAGAATTGATAGAATAAAAAAAGAGGTGAACAAATGAGAGTTGGAATAATGGGAACAGGTTCTTACGTTCCTGAAAGAATATTGACGAATGATGATTTAGCGAAAATCGTTGATACAAATGATGAATGGATAACAACTAGAACAGGAATACGTGAAAGAAGGATAGCAGCAGACGATGAAGCAACTTCTGATTTAGCATTTAAAGCCGCAGAAAAAGGCGATAATTGATGCAGGAATTGATAAAAAAATGAGATTGAATTAATAATTGTTGCGACAATGACACAAGATCATTTAACGCCTTCGACAGCAGCATTGGTTCAAGATAAATTGGGGATTAAAGCAGCGGCATTTGATGTGAGTGCAGCATGTACAGGATTTATTTATGGTTTTACAACAGGATATAGTTTTATAAAAGCTGGAATTTACAAAAAAGTTCTTGTAATTGGTGCAGAAACAATGTCGAGAGTGATAGACTGGGAAGATAGAGGGACTTGTATTTTGTTTGGAGATGGAGCTGGTGCTGTGGTACTAGGAGAAGTTGAAACAGGAGGATTCTTGGCAAGTCATTTGGCGGCAGATGGTTCAGGAGCTTGTGAATTAATTGTACCAGCAGGTGGTTCTAGAAAAGCTGCAACAGCAGAAACTATTGAAAATAGAGAAGTTTATTTAAAAATGAATGGTAGAGAAATATTTAAATTTGCTGTGAAAGCATTCCCTGAATCAGTAGAAAATGTTTTAACACAACAAAAATTTAATAGCTGATGATATTGATATTTTTTTATACCACATCAAAGCAAATGTTAGAATTATTGAGTCTATTGCAAAAAGATTTAACCAACCATTGGATAAGTTTTTTTGTTAATTTACATAAATATGGAAATACTTCGGGAGCGTCAATACCAATAGCATTGGATGAAGCTAGTAAAGAAGGAAGATTCAAAAAAAGGTGATAAAAATCGTAGCCACTGGATTTGGTGGAGGTTTAACATACGGTTCGATTTTTATTTGAATGGTCAAAATAAAAAAATAAAATAAAAATTATAGAGAGGATGATGTACTGTGAATAAGAAAAATATGGTGGGGATTAATTGTTATCTTGGTTGGTCTATTTTATTTGCTACAACAATATATTCCTGAAGCAGCAAGATATATTTTAAATTATCAAGTATTGTTTATTTTTGATTGGAATTTTCTTTTTCAATTAAAAAAAGAAAAAAATTTGGATGGGCATTGATAGGAATAGGTGTTTATTTATATTTAGATGATTTCTTTAAAGAACAATTTGACTTCATATTACCAATTGGAATTTTTAGTATTTGGAGGAGTTATATTAGCATTAGGAATTATTGAAAAAAAGAAAATAACAGAAAAAAACAGTGTATAGCTCTAAATCATCAAAAAGTAAATGAAATTAAAGATGCTGAAATTGTAGATCAAGATAAAAAAATAATTAGTTGGAGGAATTTAAATGTCAAAAATTGCTTTTTGTATTTCCTGGACAAGGAACACAATTTGCTGGAATGGGAAAAAAATTATACGAAGAAGTAAATGAAGAAACAAAAAAATCAATAGATGAAAATATTTTCTAATTTAGAAAATGAAGAAGTAAAAAGAGTTTTGTTTGAAGGAACTGACGAAGAATTGAAAAAAATACTAAGTTTGCTCAACCTGCAATCGCTTTTTATTCAGTAATTTTAACAAAATTGTTAAAAAGAAAAAGGTATCGAGCCAGAATTTCGTAGCAGGGACACAGTTTAGGTGAATATAGTTCGTTATATGCAGCAGGAGTTTTAAGTGAAATTGAAACTATGAAACTTATTGCAAAAAGAGGAGATATTATGAGTAATGCTAAAGTAGACGGTTCGATGGCAGCAATTTTAGGATTATCGGCTACTGAAGTGGAAGAAAATTTGCTCAAATATTGATGGTGTAATAGAAGCAGTTAATTACAATGAACCTAAACAAACTGTAGTTGCAGGAGAAAGAAGTGTTTTAGAAGCAAATTTAGAAACATTTAAAGAAAAAAAGGAGCAAGAAGAGCGTTACCTTTTAGCTGTTTCAGGGACCTTTTCCATTCATCATTGATGAAACCTGTTGCTGAAAGTTTTGAAAAAGAATTGATAATTATAATTGGAATGATGTGAAAAACTCCAATCGTAGCAAATACTACAACTAATTTATTAGTAAAAGCTGATGAAATAAAAGATGAGTTATATCATCAAACATTTCGGTCCTGTAAAATGGGTTGACACAATTAATAAGTTGGCTGAAAATGGAGTAACAAAAATTTATGAAGTTGGTCCAGGAAAGGGTTCTAGCTGGATTGATAAAGAAAAATTGATAAAAGTATAGAAGTAATCAATATTGAGAATGTTGAAAGTTTAGAAAATATTTAAGTAAGTGGAAGCAGTTCACATAATCATTTTGATAATTAAAATAAAAATTTATTTTTAAAAAAATAACAGTGGTTATTTAAAAAAACAGTTGCAATTTTTTTAGAAGTTTTGGTATAATAATTTGGAATATGAAAAATGGAGGTGGCATTATAATGCTAGATAAAATTAAATCAATAGTTGCAGACCAATTAGGAGTAGATGAAAGTCAAGTTACTGAAGACGCTTCATTCGTAGATGATTTAGAGCAGATTCTTTAGATACAGTAGAATTAATTATGGCTTTCGAAGAAGAATTTGATGTAGAAATCCCTGATGAAGATGCACAAAAAAATTAAAACAGTTAAAGATGTAATTGACTACATCAACGCTAAACAATAAATATCTGAAAAAAAGGGAATTGTCCCTTTTTTTATTGAAAAAAATTAAAAAAACTAGTATAATATAAAAGATGATATAATAATATAAAAATATAAAAATAATTTTTAAATAAAAAAATGAGAGGTGTGTAAATGAGAAGAGTAGTTATAACGGGAATAGGATTAGTAACTCCGTTAGGGACAGGAAAAGAAAAAGCGTGGACAAATTTATTAAATGGAGAATGCGGAATTGATACAATTACTCAATTTGATAGTTCGCAACATCCAGTGCATATTGCAGCAGAAGTAAAAGATTTTGTACCTGAAAATTATATTGAAAAAAAAGAAATGAAAAAAATAGCAAGATTTTTCACAATTTGCGATTGCAGCAGCAAAAGAAGCATTAGAAGATGCTAAATTGGAAATTAATGATGAAAATGCAGATAGAATAGGAGTAATCATTGGTTCTGGAATCGGTGGATTGGATGTAATTGAGCAAGAAGTGGAAAAACTTGTAACAAGAGGACCAAAAAGAGTATCACCATTTTATATTCCAGCAGCTATTTTGAATATGGCTTCAGGAAATACTTCAATTTATACAGGAGCAAAAGGACCAAATAAAACAGTTGTTACAGCTTGTGCTTCTGGAACGAATTCAATTGGAGATGCATTTCAAACAATTTTGTTAGGAAAAGCTGATGCGATGATAGCAGGAGGAACTGAGGCTACAGTAACTCCATCAGGAATTGCAGGATTTGCTAATTTAAAAGCATTGTCAACAAATCCAGATCCTAAAAAGGCTTCAAGACCGTTTACTGCTGATAGAGATGGTTTTGTGCTAGGAGAAGGTTCAGGAGTATTGATATTAGAAGAATTGGAACATGCTAAAAAACGTGGAGCAAAAATTTATGCAGAAGTTGTAGGATATGGAGAAACAGGAGATGCTTACCATATGACAGCTCCATCTGATGGTGGAGAAGGTGCTGCAAGAGCATTTAGAATGGCATTAGAACAAGGAAACATTAAACCTGAAGAAGTTGGATATATAAATGCACACGGAACATCTACACCTGCAAATGATAAAAATGAAACACAAGCAATAAAATCTGCATTTGGTGAACATGCCTATAAATTAGCAGTAAGTTCGACAAAAGGAGCAACAGGACATTTATTAGGAGGAGCAGGAGGAATTGAAGCAGCATTTTTAGCATTAGCTATTGATGAAGGAGTTTTACCTCCAACTATAAATTATGAAAATCCTGATCCATTATGTGACTTGGATTATGTTCCAAATGAAGCTAGAAAACAAGAAATAGAAGTAGGAATGTCTAGTTCATTAGGATTTGGTGGACACAATGCAGTTTTTAGCATTTAGAAAAATATAAAGGATAATAAATAAACAAAAGAGATTACATAATTTTAAAAAAATTTGATTTTATTAGTATGGAATATTAGAAGGCTTTTTAAAAATTAATGATTGATAAATTGATGTTCCTGATTATAAAAAAAGTTGATTTTATAAGTTTTGTGATTTCTCTTTTTGTGAATTAAATAAATTGAATAATTGATAGAATGGAGTATGACAGTTCTATTAAATTTAACATAAGATGAATTAAAAATAGAGAAAAAAAGGAGGGCACTGCTTTTTAATAGCAGTTAAATATTCAATGTTGAAAAATAAAAAAAGCTCTGAAGAATTAATGGAAAAGATAAATTATCGTTTTAAAAAAATGAGGGATATTTGAAAGAAGCGTTGACTCATAGATCGTTTTCGAATGAAAATGATAAAACTAAAAAGTTCGATAATGAAAAAAATTGGAATTTTTAGGGATGCTGTTTTTGAATTTAATTACAACAGAGTATATTTATAATTTAGAAAAAGATAAAAAAATGAAGGTGAATTGGCAAAAATTAAAGAGCCAAATAATAAGTGAGCCAGTATTTTCAGCTATTGCAAATGATTTGAAATTAGGGAGATTATTTGTATTTGAGTAATGGAGAAATATTATCTGGTGGTAGAGAAAGAAAGTCTATTTTAGGGGATGCGTTTGAGGCTTTAATGGGGGCAATATTTAAAGATTCTGATTATTACACTACGAAAGATATTGCATTGAAATTTTTTTGTTGGAGAAGATTAATAATTTGGAGGAAATTGAAGGAACTGGAGATTATAAAACTATTTTACAGGAAGTTTTTCAAAGTAAATATAGAAAAATGCCAGAATATGAATTACTTTCTACAAAAGGCCCAGATCATAACAAAGAATTTAAGATTGCTGTGAAATTAGATAATAAAATATACGGTGTAGGAATTGGGAAAAGTAAAAAAGAAGCTGAAAAAAATGCCGCTAGAGAAGCGTTAGAAAAGATAGAAGAGCTTTAAACGAGGAGAGAGATTAGAAATGAAAAAGACAGCGTTGTATCCGGGAAGTTTTGATCCGATAACAAAAGGACATATTGATATTATAAGACGTTCGGCTGATTTATTTGACAAATTGATAATTGGTATTTTCAAAAATTCTTCAAAGAGCAAGTCTTGGTTTACTGAAGAAGAGAGAGCTGAAATGATAAAAAAATTTTAGAAAAAGAAAATATAAAAGCAGAAATTAAAATTTTCAATGGATTGTTAGTGGATTTTATGTTTAAAGAAAATGTGGATATTTTTAATAAGAGGATTGCGTGCATTGTCAGATTATGAGTATGAATTGCAATTTGCTTTTGACGAATAGTGCGTTGGCGAAAAATGATTTTGAAACAGTTTTTGACAGCTTCTAGGAATATTTGTATTTAAGTTCTAGTTTAGTGAAAGAAATAGCGCTGAATGAAGGTGAATTGGGAATTTTTTTGTTCCGAAAAATAGTTGAAGAAGAGTTAAGAAAGAAAGTTAAAGAGATTAAACATAATAGATAGAACATAAAAAGGTTAAGCAAAAAAATAAAAGGAGTTAAAGTTGGCAGAGAGAAACACAAAATCAAAATATATATGTTCAGAATGTGGTTATACCTCTCAAAAATGGCTGGGAAAAATGTCCAAATTGTGATTCGTGGGGGACTTTTTGAAGAGGAAGTTGAAATAAAAAAAGAAACTTTAAAAAAATATAGAATCAGAAGAGGTGTCAATTACAAAAATTTCTGAGATAAAAAAATAGAAAAAGAATTTAGAATGGTTACTCAATATAGTGAATTTGATAGAGTGTTGGGTGGCGGATTGATAAAAAGGGAAGTGGTTCTTATAACAGGAAGTCCTGGGAATAGGAAAATCGACATTTTTTTATTACAGTTGTCACAGGAATATTCAAAAAAATTGGAACTGTGTTTTATGTATCTGGAGAAGAATCACCCAGACAGATAAAAACAAAGGTCTGATAGAATAAATGTAAGAAGTGAGAATTTATATATCTTAAATGAGATAACGATTGAAAAAAATTGAATCAGTTATTTTTGAAAGAAAGACCGAAAGTTGTTGTAATAGATTCGATACAAACGTTGCAATCAGTGAATAGTAATTCGTTACCAGGAAGTGTATCACAAATTAGAGAAACGACATTAAAAAAATAATTGAAATTGCAAAAAGATATGAGATAGCATTTTATATAGTGGGTCATGTTACGAAAAGATGGTAAATTGGCTGGGCCTAAATTGTTGGAGCATATGGTTGATGCAGTTTTACAGCTTGAAGGAGAAGAAAATAATTATTTTAGGATTGTTCGATCAATTAAAAAAATAGATATGGTTCGACGAATGAAATATCAATATTTGATATGAAGGAAAATGGAATAAGTGAAGTGAAAAAAATCCCTTCTGAATTTTTTATTAGTGATAGAGATGAAAAAAATATAGGAAGTATTATAGTTCCCTATATTTGAAGGAAGTAGGGTATTTTTATTTGAAGTGCAGTCCTTTATTGAGTACACCTAATTTTTGGAATACCGAAAAGGACTGTAGAGGGATATGATAGAAATAGAGTTGAGATATTGAGTGCAGTATTGTCGAGATCTTTAAAAAAATAGATATAAATTCAAAAGATATTTACATTAACATTCCTGGTGGAATTGAATTAAAGAGATAGAAGTTCAGATTTAGCAGTAATATTTTTCATTGCTTTCGTCAGTTAATCAAAAACCAATTAGTCAAAAAAATAGCGGCAATTGGAGAGTTAGGGCTTAAGAGGAGAGGTTCGTAAAGTATCATTTATTAAAAAAATAGGATAAATGAATTGGAAAAGCTAGGGATTTACAGGAGTTTATTTGCCGAGAAGCCATAAAGACGATTTGGATAAAGAAAATATAAAAAAATAAAGTTAAATTATATTAGTAATATTAGTGAGCTGATTGAGAGGGTGAAGTAGTTTATGAAAAATAAAGAAAGAAAAAAAATACGAGAATATATTTTTTCAGTAATAGCACCTGGCACTCCATTGAGGGAAGCTATAAATAGAATACAAGAAGCAAATCTTGGTGCATTGATTGTGTTGGGAAATTTGGAAACATTGAAAGATGTTAAAGCTGGAGGATTTGAGTTGAATGCTGAATATACGCCACAAGGTGTTTATGAATTAGCTAAAATGGATGGAGGAATAATTGTATCAAAAGATATAAAAACTATTTATGGAGCAAATGTTCAAATACAGCCTGATTATAAAATAAAGACTGATGAGAGTGGAACTAGACATCAAGCTGCTCATAGATTGGCTCAACAAAAGGGATGTTTAGTAGTTACGGTTTCAGAAAGAAGAAATAAAATAACAGCGTATATTGGAAAAGAAAGATATCCGTTGCATGATATCAGTGATTTGTTGGTAAAAAGCTCTCAAGCTATTACGGCATTGGAAAAATATTCTTTAGCAATAGAAAATAGTTTGGTGGCGTTGTCTATTTTTAGAATTTGATAATATGGTTACGTTGTATGATGTTATTGAAATTGTGAGAATGTACGGATTGTTATTTGAAATGTCTGAAGAGTTAATGGGATATATGACTGAGTTAGGAACTGAAGGAAGATTGATAAGAATACAATATCAAGAAATAATGCTTAATAAAGAAGAGAAATTTATATCATTGATAAAAAGATTATAAAATTCATAATAAAAAGGGCTGAAAAGAATAATTGAAGAAATAAAAACTTTAAATAAAGAAGAGTTATTGATAAATGAAAATATTGTGAATATATTAGGATACGAACAAAAAAAGCTGGGACTTGATGATATAATGGAATCAAGAGGATATAATTTATTAAGTAATGTTAACAAAAATTACTAAAAAAAGATACAGAACTTTTTAGTTAAGGAATTTTCAGGAGTTCAATCGATTTTATTAGCAAATGCAGAAGATTTTTGCACAAATAAAAAGGTATTAGTAAACAAAAATCAAATCATATAGTAAAATCATTGAGAAGATTGAAAAAAATAGATCTGTTTTTTTGAAAGAGATTAATTTATTAATTCTTAATTTATTTGACGAAAAACAAATGTAATTAACTTGAAAATTAATTAGTTAAGTAGTAAAAATATGACAATTGTTTAGACAAGTGTTTATACAAATGAGAATAAAATCATAAAAAAATAAGTATAGAAAGTGGGAATATATGAAGAATGAAAAAAAGTGGTTGTAGGTGGTCAAGCTGTCATAGAAGGAGTTATGATGAGAGGTCCAAAGGCTATTGCAACAGCAGTTAGGAAAAAAAGATGGAAGTATTGTGTATAAAAGAAAAAAATTAACTGAAAAAAATAATAAATGGTTGAAAGTTCCGTTTGTTCGTGGAGTTATTGCTCTTTTATGATGCGATGGTTGTAGGTACGAAAGAGTTGATTTTTGCATCGAATCAAGCGGGATTTGAAGAAGAAAAATTGAGTGATAAAGAAATTGGATGGACAGTTTTTGTATCAATTGCTTTTAGGAATTGGAGTTTTTATGGCGCTACCTTCATTTATTGGTGGTTTATTATTTGAAAATAATAAAGTTATGGCTAATTTGGTGGAAGCGTTGATAAAATTAGTGTTATTTTTTTAGGATATATTATTGGGATATCATTTTTTTGAAAGACATTCAAAGAGTGTTTGAATATCACGGAGCAGAGCATAAAAAGTATTATGAATTATGAGTTGGGTGAAGAATTATCACCTAAAAAAATGCGAAGAAAGTGTACTAGAATACACCCTAGATGTGGGACAAGCTTTTTGTTAATCGTAATGTTGATTAGTATTTTGGTATTTATAATTGTTGATTTGATATTTCCAGTTCCAGAAGGGAAAGAATTTTTACAAAGAGTTGCTTTGTTATTATACAAATTGGTTACTAGAGTAGCGTTTGTACCTGTAATTGCTGGATTAGCATATGAGTTACAAAGATGGACAAGTTATCATTTGAATAATTCTGTCGCAAGAATTATTGCAACACCTGGTATGTGGTTACAAAAAGTTACTACGAGTGAGCCAGATGAAAAACAATTGGAAGTTGCAATCGTTGCTTTGAATGTTGCATTGGGGAAAGAAGTTACGAATGCTACGGAAGTGTTTTGAATAAAGTGATATTAAGGTAGATTTATAAAATTTTATTGATAATTAGTATTTGTGAATTTAAAATTATTGATTATCAATTTTATAAATATAAATAAAAGTATTAAAAATGGAGGTTTTATTATGAAGAAAAGAGAAAGATTATTGTTTGTAGGAATGGTATTTGCTTTAGGGATTGCCAATATTTGCAAATAATAAACAAGATTTATTGAAACAAGCGAGAGATGATTATTACAAGGCTCAACAAGAGACTATTAATCAAAATAAAGCAAAAGAAAAATTGGAACAAAAAGAAGAAATTAGAAGAAGAAAAGGCTGTCAAAGAGAAAAAAAGATTGGAAGAAAAAGAAAAATAAAGAACAAAAAAATTGGCAGAAGAAAAAGCTGCAAAAGAAAAAGAAAAAAATTAGAAGAAAAATGCGAAAGAACAAAAATTAGCAGATGAGAAAGTTTCTAAAGAACAAAAAAAGGCAGAGGAAAAAGCACAAGTACAAGTACAAGAGACTAGTCAAGAAGTAGCAACTGAAGAAACTAATGAAGTAACTACTACTGATAAAAAAAAGAAGATAAAAAAAGTTCTAAAGATTCTAAAAAAATCTAAAGAACAAAAAAATTGAAAAAAAGCTCTTGAAAGTGTGAGAGAAGAATATTATAAAAACTAGAAAAAAATAATCTATGATTAATTTTATTAATTAGCACAAGGGTACTTTTGATATTAGTTGTTTTTTTATAAAAATGATAAGAGTTACTGTTTATAAAATTAGAAACAGTTCATGAATGGAAAAAAATAACTGAATGATAAAGTATAATTGTGCTTTTTTTAGTGATTAATAAAAATGATTATAATTTTTAATCGTAAAAAAATTTAAGATTATTTGAAAAAAATGATAGCTTTTTTTAGATTACTTATTGAAAAAAATATAAATTTATGTATAATATAACATAGACTAAAAAAATTGAGAGACTATTTTATGATACAAAAATATCAAATCATTAATTTTACAGATTTTAATATTTTTTTATAAAAAAATTAGAGAGAATATTTCAAAAAAATTGTATGATATTTAAACTATATTTATTTATAGAAATTTTAGTATTTATAATTAAAAAAATTATTTTTTTATTTATAAAAAGGTCTCCGTCAATGAAGAGTGAAATTAGGGAAGGAGGATGTGAATTTTTAAATTTACATGATTAAAATGACAGAATTAAAAAGTTAAGAACTGTAATGAGAACGATTCTTATAGTAGTAATAATCGTTGTGGCTACTTTATTATCATTTCCTCATGAAGTTAAACCTGTAGAATGGATAGAATATGTAAAAAGTTACGGTGTAACTATAGGAGCAACTTTTTTTGGAGCGATAATAGGAATCATAGTGGGAGTATTATTAGCATTTTTTTAGATTTCAAAAACTTCGTAATAAGTATTTGGATTTAATTAAAGAAATTTTTTTATAGATGAATATATTGATATAATGAGGGGAACTCCAATGATGTTACAATTACTAATATTTTCGTTAGTAATATTGAAAATCAGGAAATAGCTTTTGTTGTGGCATGTTTGGCTTTTAGGGCTTAATAGTGCAGCATATACAGCAGAAATTGTAAGATCAGGGATTGAAAGTATAGATAAAGGACAAATGGAAGCAGCAAGAGCAATTGGGATGCCTTTTTAAAAATGGCGATGAGCGAAATTGTTATTCCACAAGCTATAAAAAAATATTTTTACCAGCGTTGGTGAATGAATTTATAACTTTATTTAAAGAAACTTCAATTATTGGTTACATTGGAGCAATTGAAATAACATTTAATAGTAAAAGTTTACAAGCAGCTTACTATAATCCAAAAACCAATTATATTTACTGGTGTAGTGTACTATGTCAGTGTAAAAAAATATTCTCATATCTTGGTAAGAGATTAGAAGGAAGTTGAAAGAAAATGATTAAGATTAAAAAAATTTAGAGAAAACATATGGAGATTTGAAAGTATTAAAAGGTATTTCGACTGATATAAAAAGAAGGTGAAGTTATTTCAATAATTGGACCTTCTGGGAGTGGAAAATCAACTTTTTTAAGATGTATAAATAGACTTGAAGAGCCTACAAATGGTGAAATTGATATTGAGGGAGAAAATATAGTGTCTCCTAAAGTAGATATAAATAAAATTAGAGAAAAAGTTGGGATGGTATTCCAGCACTTCAATTTGTTTCCTCATAAAACTGTATTGGAAAATATAACAATTGGACCGATAAAATTGAAAAAAACTTCTCAAGAAGAGGCAGAAAAAATAGCGATTAGTTTGCTGGACAAAGTTGGATTGGCAGATAAAAAAGATGTTTATCCGAATAAATTGTCTGGAGGTCAAAAACAAAGGGTTGCGATTGCTAGGGCATTAGCAATGAATCCAAAAATTATTTTATTTGACGAGCCAACTTCTGCATTGGATCCTGAAATGATTGGAGAAGTTTTAGAAGTAATGAAAGATTTGGCAAGGGAAGGAATGACAATGATTGTTGTGACGCATGAAATGGGATTTGCTAGAACTGTTGCTAATAGAGTATTTTTTTATGGATCAAGGGACTATTTTAGAAGATGGAAGTCCAAAAGAAATTTTTGATAATCCGAAAGAAGAAAGAACAAAAGAATTTTTTTGGATAAAGTGTTGAATCATTAAAAATTTTTTTAGATAACTGAATTTTTTAGATTATTAGGAATGTTGGAACTGCTTAAATTTTTGAAAAAAATTTAGTTTTAGGTATTAAAATATGTAGAGAAGTAAGAGTAGGAAGGTAGGTAATGGTATGAAAAAAATTTTTGTAGCGTTGTTATTAATGTTAGGAATGATTTCTTGTGGAAATAAAAGTGCAGGAAATGCAACAAAAGAGAAAAAATTAGTAGTAGGAACAGATGGAGTTTTTCCACCGTTTGGATATATGGAAAATGGGAAAGTAGTAGGATTTGATATGGACTTGATTTCTGAAATAGCGAAAGGATTAGGATATCAAGTAGAATTTAAGGTTCAGCCGTTTGATGGATTAATTTCATCTTTGAAGGCTGGAAAATTAGACGTGATCGCTTCAGGAATGAGTGCTACTGAAGAAAGAAAACAATCAGTAGATTTTTACAGATGAATATTTTTAAATCTAAACAAGTTTATTTGAGAAAAAAAGGTAATAATAGTATAAATTCTAAAGAAAGTTTGAATGGTAAAAAGGTTGCAGTTCAATTAGGAACTATTCAAGAGATGGAAGCTAAAAAAATAAAAGGTGCTATTGTTGTTCCAAATGAAACACCAGCTACAATTATAATGGATTTGAAATGCTGGGAAAAATGATGCTGTAATATTAGAAGATATTGTGGCGTTACAGTATGTTAAAAAAATAATCCAGGAATAGAAATTTTCTACAAAGAAAAACTTTACCAGCTGGAATGGCTTTTTGCTTTTGATAAAGGTAAAAATCCAGAATTAGTAAAACAATTTAATGAACAATTGAAAAAAATTGAAAGAAAATGGAAAAATATGATGAGTTACTTAAAAAAATATGGATTAAATTATTAATTAATCTTGGAAAAATTAAAAAAATAATATAAAAAAATGTGGTATAATAGTAGTGTAAATTAAAAGTGTGAGGAGAGTAAAGAGTATGAAAAAAATTTTTAGCAGTAGTGATGATGCTTATGTTAGCGGTATTATCTTGTGGTAAAAAAACAGACAGCAAGACATTAAGAGTAGGGTTAAATTCAGTATTTGCACCATTTGAATATAAAGAAAATGGACAAATAGTAGGGTTTGACGTAGATTTGATTAATCAAATTGGGAAAGATTTAGGATATAAAATTGAAATTGAGGATCAATCGTTTGATGGATTGATACCAACATTAAAAAGCAGGGAAAAATTGATATGATTATTTCTGGAATGACAGCGACTGAAGAAAGAAAAAAATCAGTAGATTTTTTTCAGATGAATATTTTTAAATCAACAAATGTATACTTTAAAGAAAAAAAGGTAACAATAATGTTACATCAATTAATAATTTAAGTGGTAAAAAAAGTTGGTGCATCTTTAGGAACAATTCAAGAAATTGAAGCTAGAAAAAAATACCAGGTGCTACAGTAGTTCCTATTGAAGATACTGTAAAATCTATAATGGATTTGGAAGCTGGAAAAGTTGATGTTTTAATTTTTGGAAAATGTAATTGCACTTGAATATATGAAAAAAATATACTGACCTTGAAGTAATTGGAGAAAAACCATTAGATAGTGGAATGGCAATAGCTTTTTGATAAAGGTAAACATACAGAATTGATTCAAAAAAATTAATGAAGAGTTGAAAAACATTAAAAATCAAATGGAAAAATATAATGAATTAATTAATAAATATGGATTGAAAGTGAAAAAAATAGTTTCTAATTTATAAAAAAATTAATGTTAGAAATTAATGGAAATTTTTGAAAAACAAATGGAAAAACTTAAAAAAAGAAAAAGGAGGAAGATTCTTATGGAGAAAAAAACCGTCTGTACTTGCGGTGTCTTCGTTGGTAGCGATGTCAATTCCTACAATGTCAGACAAAGTAACAACAGCCAATATGAGAAAAGAAATTATAAAATCAAATGCAGTAGATGTGTTAAAGGACACTGCAAAAAATGATATTCCGGCTATTCATGATGTTAATCCGAATAAGAAGAAAAAAGATTTTGCAAATGATCCAGATTTGATAATGGTTGAGTTGTCTCAAGATGGAACGACACCCCAATTAAAAGAAAAAAAAGTGCATCAACAGCCCTAGACAAAAATATTGTACAAACGACGGCGGGAACTTCAATTAGTGATAAAACAGTTACAGAAAATAAAGTGTCTCCTGCACAGCCTGTATCTCAAGATAATTTAGCAACTGGTGTAAATAGCGTTGTTAATAATTTGGAAATATCGAAGGTCGAAGTGTTGTTGGTTAAGGCAAAAGATATGAATTTTTGAAAAAGAATAGTGCACATGTTCCGAAAAGACTCGGAAAAGATATTACAAGAAATTAAAGATTATGTGGAATCTAATGATCTTGTGATGACTATTGTTGGGTATGCAGATTCGTTTGGAAGACCTTCTTACAATGAAAGATTGTCGTTAAAGAGAGCAGAGAATATTGGAGAAAAAAATTGGTAGCATTGGGAATGTCGCCTGATAGAATACAAGATACTTTAGGAAGAGGAGAAAAAAAATCCACTTATGTCGAATGATACTCCTGAAGGAAGATTTGAAAATAGAAGAGTGGAATTTAGATTAGTTAAAAAAAGGAATAGAGCTTTTAGTAGAAGGCTCTATTTTTTTGTAAAAAAATGGAAAAAGATTAAAAAAATGTAATTGACAGGGGTATATAAATATGATAAAAATCGTTTGGATAATTAGAGAAATTAGTTAGTGTTTTTTTAAATTGACTGATTGATAGATAAAAAAAGGAGAACGAATGAAAAAAAGAAGATATTGATTACAGCAGGAATGCTTTTAGGAGTGGTTAATTCATATTCGACGGGATTTGTAGGAGAGTCTCGTGAAATTGAAGGAAAAAGATATGTGGTGCCATATTCGAGGGAAAGTGATGCGTTTCCAAAAATGAGTACAAAAGGTAAACAATATAGAAGTAATTTTTTGAATGAACGAGATAATAGTAACGAGATAATTGTGTATTCTGATTTAGATGACGCACCTGCAAAACATTGCAGAAGTAAAAAAGGACATTCTATTTTGAGGGAAGACAGCATTACTGGAGAAATGGTCAGATTATGTAGATTGGATACGCCTGGAGCTAGAGTAGAAGGGTCTAAAATGGAAGTTGAAGAAATTCAATATTATGTAGCAAATACAGAAAAATAAATATGTTTGGAAAAAAATTAATAGAAGATAAAAAAATAGATCCATCAGAAAAAAAGTGTACAGTGACTTGCCATATACGGCTTATGCGAAATATACAAGACCAGAAAAAGAAGCAGAAATAAAAAAAGAAGATATTTAGAACCAAAAAGATAAAGTTCAAAAAGAATTAAGAGATTTATTCTATAAGAAATTCCAAGAACAATATGGAAGATACGGAATTAAATTTGAAGAAGCAAATATCGAAAAAAAGATAAATTTCAGTAAAAACCATTAAAGGTATATAGAGTCAGAAAATTCGATTAGAATAAAACAATAAAGATAGTATTAATAATAGAATGATTGATATAAATTTATAGTTTTTTTAACATTTTAGAATTTTTTTGACTTTTTTTGTTTGTTTTTTAAATGAAGAATTAACAAAAAAATATTAAAATTATGATTTGTAATTGTTAAAAAAATTGGAAATATTGTAAAAAGGAGTAATATTAAAAATAATTAAAAATATATTATTAGGAGAAAAAAACATAAATAACAACTGTTATAATATTTGAAAATTTAAAAATAGATTTTTCTTAGAATAAAAGAAAATGACAAAAAAATTGATAAAAAAACGAAAAAAAACAGATGTTATATAAAAAATCCTTGTAAATGCGTAAGAAATAAGGTATAATATACTCTAGAAAAAAATAGTACTAAATAGAATAAAAAAAGTATTCTCTAAATAATTTATAAAATTAATATATGAGGAGTTTAAATCAAAAAAATAAATAAAGAACTAAAAAGGCTATCATTTATAAAATATATGATAGAGTAACTTTTCTAAAATAATTACAATGGAGGTCAAATGAAAAACACAAAGAAAAAGAAAAGCAAGAAAAAAATATCAAAAAGTAGTATTTAATAAAGTAGCAAAAGTAGCGTCGTTGGCTACGACTGTAGTTGCGGGAGAGATGATTGCGACTAAAAATGCAGAAGCAAACGTAACAATAGGTTCAACAAGTGGATCAACGCTTAAGGCAACAGGTGCTTCGCTAATAGGAAGTGGAAATATAGAGGGAATAGCAATAGGTACATCTTCAAAAGTTAATGGTGCTTACGGAATAGCTTTAGGTAAAGATTCAACATCTGTTCAAGAGGGAGCTATAGCTATAGGAAAAGATTCAAATGCTTTGAATAAATCAGCAATATCTTTAGGTTATAACTCAAAAGCTTCAGGAGGACAGTCAGTAGCAATTGGAGGAAATATTCAAAATGATAGAGGTGCTCAAGCAACAGGAGATCAGTCTATCAGTATAGGTGGAGATACTGTTGCAAGTGGATCATCATCGATAGCAATTGGAGGAGATGATTTAGATGCAGCTAATAGAACAGTAGGGACTCTTTATAGTTCATTAACAGGAGCTCCGTTAGTTGGTACAGGTACAGATCGTTGGATTCAAACAAAGGCAAGTGGAGAAGCCTCAATAGCAGTGGGAGTACAAGCGACATCAGCAGGAGATTTGGCTACAGCATTTGGTACTAAAACAAAAGCCTCAGGTAAGTTTTCTACAGCATTAGGAGTAGGAGCGACTTCAGATGGACAAGGTTCGATTGCTATAGGTGGGGCAGCAAGTTCAGTAGGAGCAACGGCTATTGCAATAGGGACAAAGGTAACAACAATTGGAGAATCTGCTTCAGCAATAGGATATGGATCACAAGCAAACAACAAAGGTTCTATAGCAATTGGATTGAATTCAAAATCTGGTAATACAGGATCAACGGAAGAAAATACAATAGCAATGGGAACAAATTCTCAATCATTAACAGCAAATTCTGTGGCAATAGGTACTGGAAGTATTGGTGGTTCAACAGGATTGGATCAAGTGCAGTAGCAATCGGTAATGGAGCTAGTGCAAAAGGTTCTGATGGAATTGCGTTAGGTAGTGGTTCTAATGCAAATAATATGCAAAATATAGCAATTGGGTATAAAACAGAAACAGGAAAAACTCAAGTGGCAGGTTCAAATAATACTGATATTCGAAACGTTTCAATAGGATCTGAAACAGGAAAAGGAATGGGAGGAAGAGATAACCTTTTCTTAGGAACTAGTGCAGGTCAAAGTAGTAATGGAGATGATAATATATCTTTAGGTAGCAGAGCAGGTAAATCAACAAATACAAGTAAAAATATAGCAATAGGGATGGATTCTGGTCAAACTGTTACTGGTGTTGGAAGTAATATAGCAATAGGTAGAAATTCAGGAAAAACTATAACAGGTGGTGGAGATAATGTAGCCATAGGAACAGATTCAGGACAAAATGTGACATCAACTATAGGACATAATACAACAGTAGGACATCATAGTTCGGGACGAAATGTTAATGGAAATAATAATGTTTCGTTTGGTTCAGGTTCAGGACAAAATATAACTGGTAACAATAATACATCAATAGGGATTAACGCAGGAATAGGAATTCAAAATGACAGTAATGTCTCGATAGGGTCAGATTCAGGACAGAATACGAATGGAGTAGGTAATACTGCCATAGGATATCAAGCAGGACAAACAGTAATTGGTGAACACAATATTTCTCAATGGGTTATCAATCTTCTAAAGGCTTAAAAGGTGGTTCTAACACTGTAATAGGAAACCAAGCAGGTACTGGTGGAGTAGAAGGTAGTAATAATATTATAGTGGGAACAAATGCAACTAGATTATACACTACAGGTGGAAGCTTGAAAGTACAGAATGTTGTAAGTCTTGGTACAAATTCTAAAGCATATACTGATAACTCTATGTCTATTGGTTCATATTCTGAAGCGACAGGGAAAGCAGCAATAGCAATTGGTCAAGCTTCAAAAGCAAGTAAAGATGATTCAATGGCTATTGGAAATAGAACATTAGCAAATACTGCAAACGGAGATGTAGCTTTAGGTTCAGGTTCTGCAACAAAAGCAGTTACAGCAGTTTCAAATGCAACAATAACACCGCCAAGTTCAAAATCTATTACTTATGGAACATTTGCAGGAAATAATCCACAATCAGCAGTTTCAGTTGGAACAGCTGGAAATGAAAGACAAATTCAAAATGTTGCAGCAGGTAGAGTTACTAAAGATTCAACAGATGCAATCAATGGTTCACAATTATTTGCAGTGGCAAATGAACTTGGGAAAACGTGGAAAGGTAATGCTGGAAAAACTGGAAGTGGGGAATTAGTTGGAACAGCTTCTTCTACTCAAGTTATGCCTGGAGATGAAGTACAATTTATTGCAGGAGATAATTTGTCTATAAAACAAGAAACATCAACAGGTACTCAGAAATATACTTACTCATTGAAAAAAGATGTGGATTTAGGACCAAATGGAAGTCTTAAAGCAGGACCTGTAACAATTAATAATAATGGTATTAATGCTGGAAATAAAACGATAACAAATGTTTCTCCTGGTGTAAATCCTACAGATGCAGCAAATGTAAGTCAAGTAAATGCAGCAAAAACAGAAGTAAAATCAACAGATAATTCAGTAACAGTAACTTCAAGTACAGATCCTGCAAAGGGAAATACGATTTATGATTTGTCAGTTGATGCAGCTAATAAAAATTTAAGTAACATTACTTCTGCAGGTAAAAATGTAATAAATAATATTGCAAAAAATTCAGTAGACGTAGTAGCAGGAACAAATATAGCTGGTGTAACAACGTCAACATCAACAAATGCAGATGGAACAACGAAAACTACATTTACAGTAAATGCTAAAGGAGCAAATGTAGTAGCAGGAGATGGAGTAACAGTAACATCAGCAGCAGGAGCAAATAATGTAACAGATTACACAGTAGCAGTAAAAGATACAACATTGACAACAAATGGGACAACAGTAACAGCTGGAAATAATAATAATTTTGCAAAAGCAGGAGATGTTGCAAATGCAATAACTAATGCAGCTAATGCAGCGAAAACAGAAGTAAAATCACCAGATAGTTCAATAAATGTAACAGCTGACAATACGTCACCAGATGGACATACAATTTATAATATTACGGTAGATAAAACTGGAAAAGTAGCAGCAGGAGATACTAAATTAGTAACAGGAGATACTGTAAATACAGCAATAAATAAAGCAGTTAGTAATCCATTAACATTTGCAGGAGATAATGCTGGAGGAGATGTAACAAGAAAATTGGGAGAAAAATTAAACATAAAAGGTGGAGCAACAGGGGCAACAGCAGCTAATAATATTAAAGTAACAGCAGATGGAACTGACACATTAAATATTGAATTGGCAAAAGATTTAACAGGATTGGATAGCATAACAACAAATGGTGGAAATACAACGATTAACAATAGTGGAATTACAACACCGACAGTAACAGCAGATAAAGTAACGATTAACAATGCACCAACAGCAGGAACAGATGCAACTAATAAAACGTATGTAGATAGCACGAAGACAGAAGTGACATCAAATGATAATTCAGTTGTAGTAAGTAAATCAACAAATGGAAACAAAGATGTTTATGACTTGTCAGTAGATATAACGAAATTAGATGCAGCAAATAAAGATTTGAGTAATATTACAAATGCTGGTAAAGGTGTAATAAATAATATTGCGAGAAATTCAGTAGATGTAGTGGCTGGAACAAATATAGCTGGTGTAACAACGTCAACATCAACAAATACAGATGGGACAACAAAAACTACATTTACAGTAGATGCTAAAGGAGCAAATGTAGTAGCAGGAGACGGAGTAACAGTAACATCAGCAGCAGGATCAAATAACGTAACAGACTATACAGTAGCAGTAAAAAATACATCATTGACTACAAGTGGAACAACAGTTTCTACAACTGATCCAAATAGTTATGTAAAAGCAGGAGACTTAGCAACAGCGATAACAAATGTAGGAAAAGCAGCTAAGACAGAAGTAAAATCATCAGATAATTCAATAGGTGTAACATCAAGTGCAGGAACAGATGGAAATACAATTTATGACTTAAAAGTAGATACATCAGGAACAGTAACACCAGGAAACAACAAGTTAGTAACAGGAGATACTGTAAATACAGCGATAAACAATGCAAAAACAGATTTAATTAACAATAATCCGTTAACATTTGCAGGAGATAGTGGAACAGATGTAACGAGAAAATTAGGAGAAAAATTAAACGTAAAAGGTGGAGCAACAGGAGCAACAACAACAGGAAATATCGCAGTAAAAAGCAGATGGAACTGACACATTGAAATATTGAATTGGCAAAAAGATTTAACAGGATTAGATAGTATAACAACAAATGGTGGAACAAAAAAATTGATAATAATGGAATTACAATTAATAATGGAGCAGGAAGTCCAGTAACATTAGGGACCAACAGGATTGAATAATGGTGGAAATCCAATAACAGGTGTTGGAGCAGGAACAACAAAACAGATGCAGTAAATGTTGGTCAATTAGATGACAAGATTGCAAATAGCAAATGGCAATTAACAACATCAAAATCAACAGGAACTGTAAGTGGAACAACTGTTGAAGACATTAATCCAAACGAAGTAGTAACAATTGATGCTGGTAAAAATATTGGTATTACTCAATCAGGAAATAAAATTACAATAGATACAGACTTTACGTCAGTAGCAAACGCAATTGGTGGAGGAACAACAGTAGATCCAACAACAGGAGCTATAAATACAACAGGAGCAAAACATTGGTGGAACAGGTAAAACAAATGTAAGTGATGCAGTTGCAGCGGCTAAAACAACTGTTACATCAAAAAATGGTTCAGTGACAGTAAGTCCAACAACAGATCCAGACGGACACACAAACTATGACTTAAAAGTAGATACAAATTCAATTGCAGCAGGAACAAACTTGACGTATAAAGCTAATGGAACAAATGATCAAACAACAACATTAGCAAATGGATTAGACTTTAACAATGGTAAAAATACAGTTGCTTCAGTAGATGCGAATGGAAAAGTTGTGTATGATATCAAGGATAATATTGATTTAGGAACAGCAGGAAGCATAACAGCAGGAAATACAACAATCAATAACGGTGGAGTAACAACACCAACATTGACATTGACAAATTCAACACCAATAAATTCTTCAACAGGAGGAAAAGCCATTGTACCAACAGGAAATGGAAACCAAGCAGTAACAGCGCAAACAGTAGCAGATGCAATAAATGCGTTAGGAAATAACACAATTAACTTAAAAGCTGCAGATGGAACAGTGACAGGAAAACAAAACTTGAATAAAGATGGTGGATTAGAATTTGAAATCACAGGAAGCAATGGAATATCTACGACAGCAACAGGAAATAAAGTAGAAGTAACAATAGCGCAATCAGGATTAACAACAACAACGTCACCAACAGGAGCAGCAGTAGTAACTCCAACAACAGGAGGAAATACATATGCAACAGCAGGAGATGTAGCAAATGCAATCCAAAATGCAGTAAACAGTTCAGGATGGAATGTAGTAGCAGATAAAACAGGAACAGGAACGACATCAGGAACAGTAGCAAATGAATTGATAAAACCAGGAGATACAGTAAAATTACAAGCAGGAAACAACTTGAATGTAGACCAAGCAGGAGGAACATTCACATATAGCTTGAAAGATGATATCTCGTTAAATAGTGTAACAACAGGAGATACGAAGATTTCGAATGGAGGAGTAACAATTACAAATCCAGCAGGAAGTCAACGTAACATTAGGACCAACAGGATTAAATAATGGTGGAAATACAATAACTAATGTAGCACCTGGAGTAAATAATAATGATGCAGCAAAATTATGGACAAGTAAAAAGCAGCGAAGACAGAAGTACAAGCAGGTAAAAATGTAACTGTAACAAGTACAACAGGAGCAAACGATCAAACAATTTATACTGTAAACACAGACTTTACATCAGTAGCAAACGCAATTGGTGGAGGAACAACAGTAGATCCAACAACAGGAGCTATAAATACAACAGGAGCAAACATTGGTGGAACAGGTAAAACGAATGTAAGTGATGCGGTTGCAGCAGCAAAAACAACTGTAACGTCAGCAGACAAATCAGTAACAGTAGTAGAAACAACAGGCACTGACGGACATTCAAATTATGACTTGAAGGTAGATACAGCATCAATAGCTAAAAATACAAACTTGACGTATAAAGCGAATGGAGCTAATAATCAAACAACAACATTATCAGATGGATTAGATTTCCAAAATGGTAAAAATACAGTTGCTTCAGTAGATGCGAATGGAAAAGTTGTGTACGATATTAAAGATAACATTGATTTAGGAACAGCCGGAAGCATAACAGCAGGGAATACAACAATCAATAACGGTGGAGTAACAACACCAACATTGACATTAACAAATTCAACACCAATAAATTCATCTACAGGAGGAAAAGCCACTGTACCGACAGGAAATGGAAATCAAGCAGTAACAGCACAAACGGTAGCAGATGCAATAAATGCGTTAGGAAATAACACAATTAACTTAAAAGCTGCAGATGGAACAGTGACAGGAAAACAAAACTTGAATAAAGATGGTGGATTAGAATTTGAAATCACAGGAAGCAATGGAATATCTACAACAGCAACAGGAAATAAAGTAGATGTAACAATAGCACAATCAGGATTAACAACAACAACATCACCAACAGGAGCAGCAGTAGTAACTCCAACAACAGGAGGAAATACATATGCAACAGCAGGAGATGTAGCAAATGCAATCCAAAATGCAGTAAACAGTTCAGGATGGAATGTAGTAGCAGATAAAACAGGAACAGGAACGACATCAGGAACAGTAGCAAATGAATTGATAAAACCAGGAGATACAGTAAAATTACAAGCAGGAAACAACTTGAATGTAGACCAAACAGGAGGAACATTCACATATAGCTTGAAAGATGATATCTCATTAAATAGTGTAACAACAGGAGATACGAAGATTTCGAATGGAGGAGTAACAATTACAAATCCAGCAGGAAGCAACGTAACATTAGGACCAACAGGATTAAATAATGGTGGAAACACAATAACAAATGTTGGAGCAGGGAAAAATGGAACAGATGCAGTAAATGTAGATCAATTGACAAAAGCGACAGGAGCATCAAAAACAGAATTGGCTAATGGAACAAATACGAATGTAACAAGTAGTACAGGAACAAATGGTCAAACAATTTACAAAGTAAATGCAGATAAATCAGAAGTAGCAACAACAGGAACAGGATTAACATTGACACCAACGACAACAACAGATTCAGATGGAACAAAGACAACGACATATACGTTAGGACTTGATACTACAACATTGGCAACAGGACCAAATGGATCAGTAACTTCACCAACAGGAGCAGATGCAGGAAAAGTAGTAACAGCAGGAAGTGTAGCCGATGCAATTAATAAATCAGGATTTACATTGAAATCAAGTGCAAACGGAGGAACATTAGGAACAACAAGTGGAGATGAAGTAATAAATCCAGGAGATGTAATAGACATGGCAGCAGGTAAGAACTTAAAAGTTGAACAAGCGACTAATGGTAAAATTACATACTCGTTATTAGATGATATTAATATTAATAGTGTAACAGCTGGAAATAATAAATTTGATAAAACAGGATTGACAATAAGTGATGGAGCAGGAAATACGACAGTTACAACGCCATCAGGAACAACTTATACATCATCAACAGGAGATACTACAAAAGTAGGACCAAATGGAATTACAATTACTAATGGAGCAGCAGGAAATCCAGTATCATTGACAAAAAATGGATTAGATAATGGTGGAAATACGATTACAAATGTAGCACCTGGTGTAAATGGAACAGATGCAGTAAATGTAACTCAATTGAAAAATACAGTTAATAACGCTGTAAATAACGGACCAGTAGTATATACAAATGCAGCAGGAGATAAGGTTGTAAAAGCAAATGATGGAAATTATTACAAAGCTTCAGATGTGGATGCAAATGGAAATCCATTACCAGGAGCAGTGGCTGTAAATCCTACTGATATTAATCATAGCTTGTTAAATGCAGATGGAACTACTACGAACCCAAGTAAATTGACAAATATAGCAGATGGATTAATTTCACCGACAAGTAAAGATGCTATTAATGGAAGTCAGTTGTATAAAAACGCTACAAGTGTTTCAAATATAATTGGTGGAAATTCAGTAGTAAATCCTGATGGAACATTAACAACATCAAATATTGGTAATACTGGTAAGAATACTGTGCATGATGCAATTGGTTACTTGAATCAAGGATTTAATGTAACAACATCGGCATCAAATGGAACAGTGTCTGGAACATCAGTTGAAGCAGTTAAAGCTGGAGAAACAGTAACAATTGATGCAGGTAAGAATATCGCAGTAACACAAAATGGTAAGACAATTTCAATTGCAACTAAAGATGATTTGAGCGTAAATAGTGTGACAGCAACAGATCCAGCAGGAAATACAACTGTATTAAATCCAACTGGAACAACAATTACAGATGCTGCAGGAAATTCTAATGTTTCAACTGCTACAAGCAATAAATTGACAGATGCAGCAGGAAACTCGAATGTAGCAACAGCAGCAGGAAACACTTATACAAGTGCAACTGGAGATATTACAAATGTTGGTTCTAACGGAATTACAATTACATCTGGTGGAACAACAGTAAGCTTGACAAATGCTGGATTAAACAATGGTGGAAACAAAATTACAAATGTAGCAGCAGGAGTAGCTCCAACAGATGCAGTAAATGTAAGCCAATTAGATACAGCAGTTAATAACCTAAATACGGCAATTGGTGCAGCAAAAACTGAAGTAGTAGCTGGAACAAATACAACGGTTACTTCTACACAAGGAGCAAATAAACAAACAATTTATAAAATTGATGCAGATGGAACGACAGTTTCAGGAGGAAGTAGCTTTGTTTCAGTAACACCAGGAACTAAAGATGCTAACAATGTTACAGATTATAAAGTTGATTTATCACAATCTACGAAAGATACATTAAATAGTATTGGAACTGGAAATATTGCAGCAGGAGATAATAATACAGTAACAGGATCTACAGTGCATAATTATCTTCAAAATAATCCTCTAACTTACACTGATGATAATGGAACTACATTGACACGTAATTTAGGACAAAACTTAAATGTTGTAGGAAGAGCAACTGGACCATTAACTACAGGAAATATTGGAGTAGTAGCATCTGGTACAGATACATTGGAAGTTAAATTAGCAGAAAATGTAAATTTAGGACCAAATGGAAGCGTTACAATGGGTAACACAGTTGTAAATAACGATGGAGTAACAATTAACGGTGGACCAAGTATAACATCAAACGGAATTGATGGTGGAGGTAAGAAACTTACAAATATTGCTGAAGGTGATATAACACCAACAAGTAGAGATGTTGTAACAGGAGGACAAGTTTACAATGCTGTAATAGCAGGAACAGCTGATAAAGCAACAAGAGCAGAATTAGCAGGAGTAAACGATAACTTGACAGCAGGAATCGCAGGAGTAGCGGCAATGGCTAACTTACCACAAATAAACGATGCAGCAGCTAATAGATTTAATGTAGCAGTAGCTGGAGGAGCTTATAAAAATGGTAGAGCGATGGCTTTAGGATTTAGTGGAATTTCAGATGGTGGAAGATTCATTTATAAAGCAAGTGCAAGTTTAAATAACAAAAATGATGTAACAGTAGGTTTAGGAATGGGATATCAATTCGGTAAGAGAGATGTAGAGCCTAACGAATTAGATAGATTAAAATCTATGGTAACATTATTAGAACAACAAAAAGATAGTTATAGTAGACAATTGAAAAAACAACTTGAAGAAGAAGCAAGTAAAAAAATAGAGAAAATTCTGAATTGATTAAACAATTGATGCAAGAAGTTCAAGAGTTGAAAAATAGAAGATAATAATCTCTAAAAACTATAAAATTAGAATAAGAAGAATGAAGTTATTAGAAAGATGAAAGTCAATCTAATAACTTTTTTTCTATTATTGAGTTGTTTTTATAAAATTAATGTATTATAATTATAGTGATAATTTTTTTATTAATTTTAATTTATGAAAAGGGGAATTTATGAGTAAAAAAATATAGCGGCTTTTTTTGATATTGATGGAACTATTTACAGGGATTCGTTATTGATTGAGCATTTTAAAATGCTTTTTGAAATATGAATATATTAATATGATGAGCTGGGAATCAAAAAGTGAAAGAGAAATTTTTGAAAATGGGAAAAATCGAACTGGAGATTATGATGACTATTTAGATGAATTGGTTAGAACTTATATGGAAGCATTGAAAAATTTTAATAAAGATGAAATGGATTTTGTGGCAAAAAAAGAGTTATGGAATTGAAGGAGATAAAGTTTATAGATACACGCGAGATAGACTTAAATATCACAAGGAACAGGGTCATAAAGTTATTATCATTTCTGGAAGTCCAGATTTTTTTAGTTGGAAAAATTAGCTGAAAAATATGGAGCAGATGATTATAGAGCGTCAATTTATAAAGTGAATGAAAATGGTGTTTTTACAGGCGAAGTTGAGCCAATGTGGGATGAAGAGAATAAAAAGAAAGCAATTAATAACTTTTTGTCAAAAAAATATGATATTGATTTGGAAAAATTCGTTTGCATATGGAGATACAACTGGAGATTTAACGATGTTTAAAGCAGTTAAAAATGCGATTGCAATAAATCCAGCGAAAAAAATTATTTCAAAAAAATAAAGAATAATGAGAAAATTAAAGAAAAAAAGTGACGATAATTGTTGAAAGAAAAGATATTATTTATCAATTGGATGCAAATGTAGAAAATATTGGAAGAAAATAAATAATTGTGAGATAAAGAAAGATAGTTGAAATAAATTTAAAAAGTAAGGCGAGGTATGTAATATGCTGTCTAATACATTTAATGGGATAAAACTTGAGTTTGAAGGACTTTATTATGGTGGAAATTACGATTTGGAAATTTTTTTCCTGATGGAAGATTTTATTATTCGTATATTGAGACAACATCAGTTGAATTGAAAAAGGGTTCTTTTCAAATTACTCAAAAAGAAGTGATGATATTTGAAGAAATGATGGATTATTTTGAATTATTGAAAACGCAAAGAAATTATGCGATAAATACTTTTGATTTAGGAAATGGAATGTTACTAATTCATAAAAAAAGAATGGAATTGAAGAGCAAATAAAATTAGGAAAAGAGATAATGTTTGAATATGCTAAAATTTTTGTTGGATAAATATATAAATCAATCGAAACAAATATTTTTATTGGACACTTATTTAGCAGGAACCAAGTATATTAGAAATTTTTTTCATTGAAAATAAAAAGATTCTGTGAAATTGGATTTGTATCGTGAATTTAATGCCGTTGCATTGAATGCTGTTGCAGTTTATAACGAGAATAAAGAAAAGGTTGGATATTTACCGACTGAGCATAATGAAGTAATTGCAAGGCTTATAGATGCTGGGAAAAAGATAGTTGCTATTCCAATTCCATTTGATGATGAGGTAGCTTTGAAAATATATTTGATAGACTGATTTAATAATTGATTTCGAGAGTGAAAACTTTTTTTGTGTAAAAAAATTTATATTAGATTTATATATTTACATAAATTATGAGTGTTACCCTCGATTTTTTTATTTTAATAATTTTAAATAAATTTTAATTTTTTTAGTTGAAAAAAATATTTTTTTGTATGATAAAATTAATTAAAATTTAATAAAAGAGGGTGAAAAATTTGAGAAAAAAATTGAGGGAATTGAGAAGGAAGTCTTGGGGAAGACGATTAGAGAATTATTTTTTTGAAATGGAAAATGAGGTAAATAAGAGATTTTTTTGAGGTTAAGAAAAAAATTTATTGAATGGAATTGAAAATAAGAAAAAAAGGATATTTTTTTGTAGAAACGATTTTGGTAAAAAGGAAGAAAGTTACAAGTTTAATGAGGCGTTTTTTTCCTGTAATATCTAGAAACACTGATTATAAAGAGATGGGGAAAGGATATTTTTTTAGAAAATGTGTATTTAGATTTTTTTCTTTGGATAAAATAGCGGAAATTGAAGAAGAGGAATTTTTAGCTTGGATTGACATTGAAAATGAAAGTTTTGAAGTTAAGGTAAGTTTTGAAAGAGATAAACGATATTTTGAAGAGGTAAAAAGGCTTTGGGAAGTGTTTGAATTGAATGGTAGGCAATGGAAAAACGCTGAATATGGCACATTTTATGCGGATGTATAAAGTAAAATTAGTTGACTATGATTTTGAAATGACGAAAGAAATTTTAGATGGAATACAAAAATCAGAAATATGAGATAAATTATGAGTTTGGAAGAAATGAGAATGATATTTTAAGAGGTTATGAATTACTTTGGAATATTGAGAAAAAACAGATTATGAGTACGATTTTTGTGAGACCTGTGAAGATGGATATTTCATTTGAATATGTTTTTAGAGATGTCAGAAAATGAGACAATGTTGATTAAAAAAATTCTGAGGAAAATGATGTTTTTATGCGGATATGTCGAAAAAGGAAAATGCTAATAAATTGCACATAATTTCTAAAAAAAGAATAATGGAACGATTTGGAATATTTATGTGATAAAAAAATATAGAAACTTGTAATAAAGTGCTCGAAATTAATAAAAATCTTGATTCAGAAAAATATGATAAAGAATATTTTCATTTTACGAATTATTATGAGAAAAGTTTTTATTGAAAAAAATTCAAGAAGATAATATGAATAATTTTAGAAGTATGAGTTTTTAAAAAAAGAAATTTTTTTAGATTATAAATTTTTTTAAGAGAAGAGATTTCGTTGATTGACATTAGTTTTAATAAAAAAAGAGTAACTATATGGAAATTATTAATTATAATGAGGGATTGTTTGAGGCTTTTATATAAAAAGAAAGAAAAAAAGATAAGATAAATTTCTTTTGTGAAAAATTAATGAAAAAAACTAATTACTCGATTGATAAGATAAATTTTTGTTTTGTCAGAAATTCAGTTGAAAAATACCAGAATATGATTGTAGAGGGGTTTTGTATGGCGAATATTAATAAAAAAAGGGTTCCAATACATTTGGGCTTTTTTTCGAGTGAAAAGACGATTTTTTTAAAATGAGTAAAGTAGTTTCGCCGTATTTGGAAAATAAATAGTGAATGTTTGAATAAAAAGTAATTTGCAGAGGAAAAACTGAAATTGAAGTAAATCCTTATCTAAGATTTAATGATTTATTTTCTGATTTTAATTATAATTTTGGTAAATTTATTAGTTTTTGGAAAAATTTATGAAGGAAATAGAAAAAGAGAATAGGAAAAATTCATTTAATTTAGAGAATAATCATGAGATTAAGGAAATATATGTGGAAATTTATTCAAAAAAATATTTGATGCAACAATGAAATTTTTTTACAAAAATTGATTTTATTTCTGGAACGACGATTATTGATATTTATTTGGAAAAAAATTTCAGAGGAGATACGAGAAGGGAGTTTATGGAAAGAGAAATTTCTAGAGAGTTTTGGAAATTGTCGGAAGAAGACAAAAAAATAGTATTTCTTTGTTATTGTATAATTTTATTTCTTGTAATAGGCAATGGAGTAAAAATTTTTGAAGTTGGAATAAAAATCTTTTTAAAGATTCAATAATTTATCAGAAACCGAAATAGAAATTCAGAAAGTAATCGTTTATATAAATAAGGAAGGCACGTCAATTAATAAAAAGCAAAATAAAAAAATTTTGAAATGTTTATTTGTACCTGTTGATTTTTGATGTGAAAATGTTATTGGAAAGAACATTTTGGCGTGATTGATGTTAAGGAAAACGAGTAAAATAGGAGAAATTGGGGTTTTTTTAATATAGAAAAGAGGGGAAAAATGAAAATAGGATAAATATTTTAAATGGAGAAAATCAAGAAAAAAATAGAAATTTCAGAAGATGAGATTTTTGGAAGTGAAATATCGAATTGGATTAGTTGAAAATAATGATTTTGCAAATAATAGAAGCAGTGTGGAAATGGAGATTACAGGGAAGATAATTTCTAATTTAGAAGAAAAAAATTTGGAAAAATTCAAATCATGTGAGTGATAATAATTTGTATGAGAAAAAAATAAAAAGAATGTTATAGAACTGGTAAAATGGGCAGAATCGTATTTAAGTAAGAGTGATTATAGAAATATTGAAATGTTTGTGGATTTAGGGAGCGAACAAAAAGCATAGATTATAAATTTTTGAATATGTTTGTGTATGATTTTTTTCGCAGGAATTTAGTATCGAGAAGGGAATTGGTACATTTAAATTGTTTTTTAAAACAGAAGTTTCATCAAAAAGGACAAGATGGAGATTCAGTAAATAGTTGTAAAATAAAAAGGTTGAGAATTAAGAAATTTTTTTGAAGATAAGAGTGGGGTGTTGAAAAATATGGAAAAATATGTATGAGGGTAAAAATATTAAGATAACTATTGATGGGAAGAAAATAGAGGATATTATTATTAAAAAAATTTGTTTTGAATGAAGAGATTAACGATCATAAGAAATTGAAGGTGGAGTTTGAAACAGAGGATGCAGAAAAAGAAAAAAATTAGAAGAGATTATAAAAAAAGGAAGATGTGAAACTTCAGATTGAGTTGGAAAACAGTCAGCTTATAAAAAAAGATTTTTAAAGGAGTAATTGATTATTTTGAAATTTTAGATTATGGAAGTGAAGGTTGTAAAAATTTTGATAAAAGCGTTTTTCAGAAAGCATATTTTTTTGATAGAAAATTGGAGAAAAAAATATAGAGTTTTTTTCAAGATAAGAACTGGACGTATGCAGATATTATTGGAGAAATTAATAAAGAATATAAAGAGAGAAACTTTAGAGATAAAATTTTTCTGAAATTGCGAATATACAGATTGGTAAGATGATAGTTCAATATGATGAGACAGATTGGGAATTTTTGGTTAGGGATTGCATCACATTTAGGGGCCTGTTTGTTTGTGACAGAACAGGAAATTATTACATTTGGACGGATTGAAGTGGGAAATTCTAAAAAGAGAATCGTTTTTTTCAGTAATTATTCAGCAGTGCGAGATTATATGAATTTGTATTATAAAATTTACTCGAATAATGTTATTAGTATTGGTGATGAAATCAGTTTGAACTATGAATTGAATGATGATGAGAAGGAAAAATGGGGATAATATTTCTAAAAATGTAAAAAAAGAAAATTCCCAAAAATAGTTTTTACAGTTATAAAATCTAATATTTTTTTGAAAAAAATTATATTTTGAAAAAGCGAATTTTTAGCTACAAATATTAATGAGTATAAACTCCCGATAATTTTTAATTCTGAAATTAAAGGAAGTGGAGTGGAGGCCCGAGTTGAGAAGGTTTTCTCAGAAAATGGAATTGCAAAAATGAATGTTTTGTTTTATGAAGGATTGAATAAAATAGTGGCTAGTAAATTGGGAAATAAAAAGCAAGGCATATAAAGATTATGGAATTGAGCGATATCCATTAAGCTATCAGACTTTTTATTCACAAACAAATACTGGATTTTTCTGTACACCTGAAGTTAATGACATGGTTGAAGTATATTTTTCTAATGAAGACGAGCAATTTGCCAAAGTTTCATGGTCGATAAATAATGAAGGAAATGGAAGATTCAGTGATTATGAGAAAAGGAATTTTCATATAAATGGTAGTGATTTTAATTTTAAAGTGGAAAAAGATTCAGTAACAGTAAATATTGCGAACGGTTATACTCGAAATTCTAAAACTAGTACGAAAACTGCAGAAAATATCGTGAGCAAAAAGCGAGAAAAATACTGTCATTGTATCAGATGATTATATTGGTTTTGAATCAATAGGAGAAATGTCAATTTATGGAAGTGATATAAATTTGATTGGAAAAGAGAAAGATATTAGGATAGAGACACCGAGTGAAATTAGGATTAAGGGAAGAAAAAGTGCATAATAACTAGAAATGTCTAAAATTGGATTCGTTAAAGCATTTGAAAAAAATTTCAAAAATAAAAAGAAAAAGAGGTTATTTCAAAAATGAAATAACTTCTTTTTTGAATAAAAAAATTATCTTTTTGCAATGGCAGTGAAAGTAAATTTC
>BNJU01001948.1_pt1 | contig 59009 bp, 100 predicted proteins | sample 8539281 | NCBI WGS metagenome assembly BNJU01 (sample SAMD00202456, study PRJDB9452) | human saliva metagenome | isolation source: human saliva | place: Japan
TAAAATTAATAAATTATAGTTATAAGGAGGTAAGTCATTTGATTGAGAAAAAGTACGTTTTCAAATTTTAGTTTTTAGAACAAGAATGGGCCCCTTTGGCTAAAATTGGTAAAATGGCTGAATATAATTTTTATAAGGATCCAAACACTTGTATAGTAAAATTAAGACAATTTGGAGAAATAGTAGTAAATAAAGTATTAGATTATGAACGTATTGAGGTGAAAAAATTTAAAAAGCATATATAAAAATTTTAAAGTTAAAGGAAGAAGGTCTGCTAAGAGAGGATATTGAAGGTATTTTAGATTCACTTCGTGATAATGGGAATGAAGCAGTTCATTCAGTATATGGAGATGAAGACACTGCAAATACTTTTGCTATCTTCTGCAGTAATACTTGGAGCTTGGTTTAAAGAAATATACGGGAATGATCATTCATTTCAATCTAAAAGTATAGAATATAGAAAACCAAAAAAATATTGATTATGAGAAAAAAATATCAAAAATTGGTTGAAAGAACGGCTGAAATAGAAAAAGAATTAGAAAATATTAAAAATAAATCCGTATTTAAAAAAACTAAAGAAGAAAGAAAGAAAGCTATATTTCAAAAAGAAAGAATTGAACTTACAGAGAAACAGACAAGATTAATTATAGATAAACGGTTAGGAGATGCAGGGTTGGGAAGTTAATACTCAGTTGTTGAATTATAAGTTAAATAAGACTTTGCCTGAAAAAAAGAGAAATATGGCTATAGCAGAATGGCCTTGTATAAAGGAAAATGGGAAGATTGGATATGTGGATTATGCTTTATTTGTTGGAGAGAAACTTTATGGAGTTCTTGAGGCTAAGAAGTTTAATATGGATATTGCGACTGCTTTTGAATAATGATGCTTGTATTTATGCTAAGGGAATAAAAATAGATAATCTTTTGAATAAAGATGGTCAAAAAAATTCAAAAATATAGATTTTTGTGAAGGGGCCCTTTTTGGAGAATATAAAGTTCCTTTTTTATTTGCTAGTAATGGTAGAGAGTATAGTAAAGAATTGCCTGAAAAATCTGGGATTCATTTTTTTAGATGTTAGGAAAAATGGTAGTTTGCCTAAGATTTTTAAAAGGATTTTTATTCTCCGAAGGATTTAAAAGAATTATTGGAAAAGGATGAAGATGTTGCGAATCAAAAAGTTAAAAAGAGGAAAGTTTTGATTATTTGAAATCTAAAAATGGATTAGGTTTGAGATATTATCAAGCTGAAGCTATAAAAGGCAGTTGAGGAAAAATCTTGTTGCAGGTAAAAAGAGAATTCTTCTTACTATGGCAACAGGAACAGGGAAAACAAGAACGGCTTTTAGGGCTTATATATAGACTTTTGAAAACGAATAAATATAAAAAGAATTTTATTTGTTGTGGATAGAAATCTTTTGGGAGAACAGGCGAAGGAAACCTTTGAAGATGTGAAATTAGAGCAGTTGCTTAGTTTAAATGGGATATATGGAGTTAAAGGATTGAATGATAAGTCTAGCGGTAAGGATGAGAGAGTTCATATTGCTACTGTGCAAAGTTTGATTAGAAAAATTTTGTATGCTGATGATGAGAAAAGAAGATTGACTGTTGGAGAATATGATTGTATTATTGTAGATGAGGCACATAGAGGATATATTTTGGATAGGAGTATGACAGATGATGAAAAAGATTTTTTTGATGAAAAAGACTTTGAAAGTAAGTATAGAGCAGTTATAGATTATTTTGTTGCGGATAAGATCGCTTTGACTGCTACTCCTGCATTACATACTCAGGAAATATTTGGAGATCCTGTTTATAACTATTCTTACTCACAAGCTGTGATAGATGGTTATTTAGTTGATTCAGAGCCTCCTTATGAAATAATTACAAAAATTATCTAAAGACGGGATACACTATAAAAAAAGATACTGAAGTAAAGGTTTATGATCTAGAAACTCAATCGGTTAAGAAAAGAAAAAGTTCAAGAGGATGAATTAAATTTTGATATTGAACAATTTAATAAAAGTGTAATAACAGAAAATTTCAATAGGGCAGTATGTTCGGCTTTTGGTTGAAAAGATTGATCCTGAAGGGCCTGAAAAACATTAATATTTGCGGCTTCTGATGATCATGCTGACATGATTGTACGTATTTTTGAAGGAAGAATATGAGAAGCAGAATTTTTATAATATGAATGGAGAAATAATAGTTAAAATGACAGGCTACGTTAAAGATATTGACCATTTAGTTAAAAAAATTTAAAAATGAAACTTATCCTACACTGGAGTAACTGTCGATCTTTTGACGACAGGAGTTGATGTTCCTAAAATTTCTAATCTTGTATTTTTTTAAGAAAAAGTTAAAAGTCGTATATTGTATCATCAAATGCTTGGTAGGGCTACTAGAAAATGTGATGAAATTGGAAAAGGAAAGTTATAAAAATTTTTTGATGCGGTTAAATCTTTTGAAGATATGAAGAATTTTTTTCTGATATGCTTCCTGTTGTAAATAATCCCAAAATAGATATGGTAAAATTGTTAAATGGTTATAATGGAGATAATTTAAAAGAAGACGAAGCAAATGAATGTAGAAAATATTTTGTAGAACAAATTGTTGCTAGACTTCAGAGAAAAAAAGAAACGAATAGAAGATTTGGGGAAGAAAAAAATTTAAAGCTAATTTGAAAGTTTTTAGAGGTAACAATGAATTTGAAAATAAAGAGCTTAAAAAGTGAAAAAAACTGGAAAGGGAGAAATTAAAGATAAAGAAATTAAAAAGTATTGAGAGTATATAGAATACATTAAAACTTCTTCTGTTGATAATATACTTAAGAACGAGAGGGAATTTTTGATATATTTGGATAATATTCCTAAGAAAAAAAGGAAAAAGTTATTTCAGAACATGAAGATATTTTTGGAAGATATTAAGCAAAAAAATATGGAGAAGATGAAAAACCAGAAGATTACTTGAAAAAAATTTTTAAAAAAATATAGAAGAAAAACCCTAATCAAATAGAGGCTTTTGAATTTATTAAGAAAGAATCCTAAACTATTTAAAAGAAAAGATTTAAGAGATTTAATCTTTATTTTTAGATGAAAAGGGATATAAAGAAACTGATTTAAATTCTGCATATAAAGAAGTTAATAATCAAAATATTACAGCGAATATATTGACTTATATTAAAAAAATGTATTGAAAGGTTCTCCTATTGTTGACAGGAATAAAAAAATAGAAGATGTAAAGAATAGAATTAACAAATTGAATAAATGGGAATCCACGACAGTTGAAAATAATAGATAAAATTATTCTTCAGCTTAAAGAAAATATATATTTAACGGAAGATGATTTTTGAAGCTGGCTTGTTTAAAGATGATTTTTGGCGGATACAATAAAATTAATAAGCAACTGGAAGAATTTTTTTGGGAGAAATTTTAACTATTATAAATGAGGAAATAATAGTAAATTAGAATAAATGTTTAGGAAAGAGAGAAATGAGATGACAAATAATGAAATAGTTCAAAAATTATGGAATTTGTGTAATGTATTAAGAGATGATGGGATTACTTATCATGAATATGTAACCGAATTGACTTATATTTTATTTTTTTAAAAATGATTGCAGAGCAGGAAAATGAAGATAACGTTGGGATACCAAAAGAATATCGTTGGAATAATTTAGTTAAATTGGATGGGTTGGAGTTGAAAAAAATACTTATCAGAGGGCTTTAATAGATTTGGGACAAAAAGGAAAATAATTTGGCTATTATTTATAAGAATGCAAAGACAAATATTGAAGAACCTGCAAATTTAAAGAAACTTTTTTTCTGAAATAGATAAAATGGACTGGTATTCGGTGGATAAGGAAGATTTTTGGGGATTTGTATGAAGGGTTACTTGAAAAAAATGCTTCTGAAAAGAAATCAGGAGCAGGGCAATATTTTACCCCAAGAGTATTAATTGACACTATTGTTAAGATTACAAAACCTCAGCTTAAAGAAAAAAATTTGTGACCCTGCTGCAGGGACATTGGGATTTATAATATCTGCGAATAGATACATAAAAAGAAAAAAATGATGATTATTATGGAATCTCGGAAGAAGATTATGCTTTTCAAAAGAAAGAAGCTTTTTTTCTGCTTGTGAATTAGTTTCAGATACTCATAGACTTGGTATAATGAATGCCTTACTTCATGGAGTGGAAGGAAATTTCCTACAAGGAGATACTCTTTCTGCAACGGGAACACAGTTAAAGAACTTTGATTTAATTCTTTCTAATCCTCCTTTTGGAACAAAAAGGTGGAGAAAGAGCCACAAGAGATGATTTAGTTTTTGCTTCATCTAATAAACAACTAAATTTCCTAGAAGTTATTTATCGTTCTTTAAATTTAACTGGAAAAAGCAAGAGCTGGAGTAGTAGTTCCAGATAATGTTTTTATTTGAAGGTGGAATTGGAAAAGATATAAGACAAGACTTACTAAATAAATGTAATGTTCATACTATATTGAGATTACCGACAGGAATATTCTATGCTCAAGGTGTGAAAACTAATGTTCTGTTCTTTGATAGAGCTAAAACTGATATTGGAAACACTAAGGAAATTTGGTTTTATGATTTGAGAACTAATATGCCAAATTTTGGTAAGAAAAACTCCATTAACTGAAAAACATTTTGATGAATTTATTGCTACTTTTGATAATGAAGAAGAAAAAAGAAAAGCTAGAAAGATGGACAAAAATTAGTATAGATGACATTGAAAAGAAGGATTATTCTCTTGATTTAGGACTAATCAAAGATGAAAGCCTACTTGATATAGAAGCTTTACCTAATCCAATTTTAAATACTAATGAAAACTGTCGAAAAGCTAGAAGAAGCTATTGACTTATTAAAATCAGTTGTGAATGAACTGAAAAACTGTGGACTAAGCGAGGAAGATTAAAATGGCTAAGAATAAGAATGTTGAAATTAGTTTGGAAGAAAAAAATTAGAAAAAGCCCTTGTCCGAGTTGATGAACAACCGTATAAAATACCTGCTAATTGGGTGTGGACTAGATTGGGAGAGGTAAATGAAATTATAACAGGAAATACTCCTTCAAAAAGAAAGTAGTTTTTGGGAAAATAAAGATATTTTTTTGTAAAAGCCAGATGACTTATCACAAGGAAGACATTTATCCTTTTTCAAAAGAATGTATAGATAAAAGAGCTATAAAGAAAGTAAGGATGTTGCCCAAAAATACAACCTTAATTTGTTGCATTGGTAGTATTGGAAAAAGCTGCTTATTCAGAAGTTGAAAGCTGTAGCAATCAACAAATAAATTCTTTAGTTGCTAAAGAAAATTGTGTTTACCCTTTATATAATTATTATTTAGTAAACTCTATTTTCTTTCAAAAATCAAATGTTAGAGAATTCATCAGCAACAACAATATCAATTTTTAAATAAAAGTACAACAGAAAAATTGTTTTTTTCCTTTTGCCACCATTAAATGAACAAAAAAAGAATAGTAGAAAAATTAGATTTCTTATTTGAAAAAAACTAAAAGAGCAAAAAGAAATAATTGAAGAAATAAAAAGTTGATATTGAAAAATAGAAAAATTTCTATTTTTAGATAGAGCTTTTAAAGGAACATTGACATCTAAATGGAGAAATGAAAATAAGACATCAGATGTTAAAGAACTTTTAAAAACTATAAATGATGAAAAAAATTAAAAAGTGGGAAGAAGAATGTTTACAAGCCGAAAAAAAGATGGAAATAAAAAAACCTAAAAAAACCAATTATTAAAGAAGTCAAAGATATGATAGTTCCAGTTGATGAACAAACATATAAATTGCCTGATAGTTGGGTATGGGTGAGATTGGGAGATATTTCTGAAAAAAATATCAAAAGGAACAACACCAAGAGGAGATGATGGTTATGCAGAAGAGGGAGTTAATTTTTTTGAGAGTTGAAAATATAGATAATAACAACTCAATAAATATAACAAATATAAAATATATAAGTGAAAAAAACTCACAATAGTTTTTTAAAAAGATCTATTTTTAAAGGAACAAGATATTTTTAATAAGTATTGCAGGAACACTTGGAAGAACTGCAATAGTAAAAAAAGAAGACTTACCTGCAAATGTAAATCAAGCAATCTCTTTTATCAGATTAATTGATAATAAAAAAAGTTTTAGAAAATTTTTATAGTTTTTTTATCTTAATAGTCCAACTATTAAATCTATTTTATTAAGTCAAGTAAAAGTTACAGCTATTCCAAATTTAACACTTGAAATAATATCAGATATAAAATTCCCCTACCTCCACTAGAAGAACAACAAGAAATTGTTAGAGTGCTAGATGAAGTTTTTAGAAAATGAAAACAAGGTAAAAGAATTATTAGAGCTTGAAGAAAGAATAGATGTTTTGGAAAAATCAATTTTAGATAAGGCATTTAGAGGAGAACTTGGAACTCAAAATGATGATGATAAAGCTGTGATGGAGTTGTTGAAGGATATTTTTAAATGATAAATAGTGTTTTATATGGAAAAATAAAAATTAATTTCTAAGTAAATAATCATTGTTGTATAAGCAATGGTTATTTTTTGTAAAGAAAAGTTGAAAAACTTTTTATATAGTAAAATCTTTAGTATAGGAGGAAAAAAATGAAAAATTTCTGAATTTATTAGTGAAAAAAAGCGGCAAGCGGATGCGGTCAGAAATAAAGAGATATGGCGGGAATGAGATATTTTTTAGGGGAATTCCTGATAAGAATGGAGTTGTTTCTAAAGTTGAGGTTATTGCTAGGGGAAATGCTGGCTCTGTTGCTGCGTTGCTGAATATGATGAGAAAAAATGAGGTTATAATACATAATCATCCATCTGGAGTGCTGATTCCATCTGATGAGGATGTGAATATTTCTAGTATGTATGGAGAAGTTGGTGGAGCTTCGTATATTGTAAATAATGATGTGGATGATATTTGTGTGGTTGTGCCTTTAAGGGAATTTATAAAAATTGATATTGATGATTATTTTGGAGAAAATGGGATTATTCATAAAAATTTTGGAAAGTTTGAAGTACGGCGGGAGCAGTATGAGATGGCTAAGTTTATTGAAAAAAGTATGAATGAGAATAAAAAGCTGATAGTGGAGGCTGGGACTGGAACTGGAAAAACGATTGCTTATCTTTTACCTACATTGATTTATGCCATTGAAAATAATTTAAAAGTAATTGTTTCTACAAATACAATTAATTTGCAGGAACAGCTTATTAATAAGGATATTCCGCTTTTTGAAAAAAAATTATTGATGAAGATTTTTAATTACCAGATTGTGAAGGAAGAGGAAATTATCTTTGTAAAAGGAAACTTTTATAATTTGGAGGTTGTTGATAAGGAAACGGATACAGAAGATGAAAAAAAGGAAAAAAATATTATAAGAAATCTTATAGAATGGGATAAAAAGGTTACGAAGACAGGTGACAGGAATGAGCTGAAATATGAGATTTCAAACAGTATTTGGGAAAAAGTGAATAGTGAAGCTGATATGTGTAAAGGCGTAAAATGCCCATATTATTCAAAATGTCATTTTTTTAATGCAAGAAAAAATATTTCAGATGCGACACTTCTATTGTGAACCATCATATGTTCTTTGCTGATTTGGCAATTAGAAATCAGACGGGATTTTATACAAATTATTCAATTTTGCCAAATTATGATATTTTAGTTTTTGATGAGGCACACAATATTGAAGATACTGCTAGAAATTATTTTACTTTTGAAACGTCAAAAATTTCCTTTGGACGGCTTATGGGAAATATTTATAATAAGCGTGTTGTAAAATCAAGCAATGGTGGGGCTCTTGTAAAACTTCTGGCTTACTTGAATGAAAGTCTTTCGAGTGAAGAATACAGGGAAGTTGATGAATTGCAGGAAAATGTTGTTGAAGAGCTGAATAAATTTTATGATAAGGGAATTGATATTTTTGATAAGTTGACTTTTCTTTTTTCGGAAAATAATGACAATAGGGAAATTAAAGCAAAAATTGATAAGGAAAAAATGCAAAGTAATAAATTATTTCGTGAAACTATAGAATTAAATAGCCAGTTTAAGGAAATTTATGGAAATTTAGTTATGAAAATTAATAAATTTCTGAATAAAAGTGAATAATTATAATCTTGAAGATAAAGATGGATTTTTATTTGAATTTTCAAGATATTATGAAAGGCTGAAACAATATTATAAAAATTTGAGTTTATTTTTGGAAGGGAAAGAGGAAGGCTATGTTTACTGGGCAAATGTTACGACAGTTCGTCCAAATGTGAAATTGTACGCGACACCATTTGATATTTCAGATGAACTGAATGATAATTTGTTTAATAAATTGGATAGAATGATTTTTACTTCGGCGACACTTGCTGTTGACAATAAATTTGACTATTATAAAAAAAGTGTTGGACTTGTGAAGGAAAATCCAAAAAAAATAGATGAAAAAATTGTAAAATCGCCATTTGACTATGAAAAGCAAATGAAGGTCTATATTCCAGAAGATGCGCTTGATCCAACGAATACTGAATTTATGAGAGATTTGGAAGGATTTGTTGAAGAAGTGATAAAAAGTACGAAGGGGCATTGCTTTTTGTTATTTACTTCGTATAGTACCTTGAATTTTTTGTATAGCCGGCTAAAAACACGGTTTTCACAAAAGGAGTATACGCTTATAAGGCAAAATGACTTTCCACGGCATGAAATGATTGAAATTTTTAAAAACTCTAAAAATCCAGTATTATTTGGGACAGATAGTTTCTGGGAAGGTGTCGATGTGCAGGGAGATCAGCTGAAATCGGTAATTATTACAAAACTGCCGTTTAAGGTGCCGAACGATCCTGTGACAGAGGCGATTATTGAAAATATAAAAAGGAATGGACAAAATCCGTTTAATGATTATCAAGTCCCGCAGGCTGTGATTAAATTTAAGCAGGGAGTTGGAAGGCTTATTAGAAGCAAGTCAGATAGCGGAAATATAATTATTCTTGATAATAGAGTAATAAAAAAAATGTATGGGAAGAAATTTTTGGCTGCTCTTCCAAGGAATAAAATAGTTGGAAGTAAAAATGAGATTTTAGAGAGAATGAAGTAAAAAAATTTTGAATATGATAAAAAAATAAAAAGGGAGGATTATAAATTTTAGGAAAGGATAGGGAAAATGAGAGTAAATATATTAGGGCAGGGAATTTCTTTTTGAAGTTAAAGAAAGAAATAAAAATGATGAATCCCAATCTTATATCAAAAATAGATTTATGTTCAGGTTCGTTATTTTGGCGATAACATTTATGATATTTGGAATAATTATAGAAATGTCAAGACTGAATGTAAACTACAATGTTGGAAGTATTGCAAAATCTGATATTGTGGCATATAAAAATATGTCATATTTTGTAGATATTTTAGATGATAGCATTGAGGAAAAATAATGAGAACAACACAGCCTGAATATGATAAAATTAAAGGATGTAAACAGGGAAACGGTGATTGCTCTTAATAAATTTTTACGGGATATACGGAATATGAACTTGTCTGATGATGCAACGATTGCAAAAGTATATAAAAGATAATAAATATACATTTACAAATGCTGATATTAGGGAAATAGTGGAAAGAACAGAAAATGTGGAATATTCTGTAAATCTAAGTGAAACTATGTCTGAAATTTACAGCACAGGAATTTATAAAATGGAGAATTTGCCAAAAAAATTATCAGAAGAAAGAATATAAAGGCTGATAATTTAGATATGAAAGTTCTTCAAAATTTTATAAAGCCAAATCTAGTCATAAATGAGGAAGCGACAAAAAAAGAAAAATTGCAGATAATATGATGTCATTGAGAGATAAGGAAATTAAGATTTATAAAGGGGATATTATTGTAAAAAGGTGAAATAATTGATTCAGATGCATTTTTAAAATTGGAAAAACTGAATTTGGTAAGAAATGGGGATAAATTTAAAAAAAGGCAGTTGGACTAATAACAACATTTTTCATTGCTTTTTAATTTTAATATATTTTCTTCTTAAAAATGTAAGAAAAAGTTGTGGAATCAAATGCATTTTATCCAACATTGCTTACAATAATAGTTGTAAATATATTTTATGTTTTATTTTTAAATAATCAGTTTCTTATTTACTTGCTTCCTTTTGCAATGCTTCCGATTATTTCGACAATTATAGGAAATAAAACTTATGCGATTATTATGACGTTTTCTAATATGGTTATGCTATCTCAGGAGGAATCGTGGTTTTTTGTCACAATAGCGGTTTCGCTTGTTGCTGTTTATAAGGCGGATGACCTTGTTGGAAGAAGCGATATTATTAAATTGAGCTTCTTTTTGGGAATATTTCAGGCGTTGCTGTCATTTAGCTACGGATTGGTAAATCAGTCAAATTTTGGCTTAATTATGCTGATGATAGTGTTTTCAGTATTTTCCGGGATTCTTACTGGAATGATGTCGCTTGCGGTATTGCCATATTTTGAAGATTACTTTTGATATTTTGACAACGATGAAATTGCTGGAATTAAGTGATTTTTCACATACATTGCTTAAACAGCTGCTTATAAAAGCGCCTGGAACTTTTCATCATAGTATAATGGTTGGAGCGCTGGCTGAAGGAGCGGCTGAAAGTATAGGAGCAAATGCGACTTTTGCGAGAATTGCTTCGTATTATCACGATATTGGAAAAATGAAGCGACCAGAATTTTTTGTGGAAAATCAGCGGGATGGAATTAATCCGCACAATAAGATAAAGCCGTCGTTAAGTGCGTTAATATTGACTTCGCATACGAAAAGACGGATATATAATGGGTAAAGAAAATAAATTGCCAAAGGAAATATTAGATGTGATTTTACAGCATCATGGAACAACTTTGACTCAATATTTTTACTATAAGGCGCTGGAAAATGGAGAAAAAGTTGTGGAAAGCAACTTTAGATATAGCGGGCCTAAACCAAAGACAAAGGAATCAGGGATAATACTTTTGGCGGATACGGTGGAAGCAGCTACGAGAACGCTTGAAAATAAAAGTAAGGAAGGAATTGAGAATTTTATCCGATATTTAGTAAAATCAAAAATCGAAGACAAGCAATTAAGCGATTCTGATTTAACTTTGGGAGAATTGGAAAAAGTTATTCAATCCTTTATAAATACGTTGCAAGGTGTTTATCATGAAAGAATAAAAATATCCAAAAATGGATGAAAAAAATGAAAAATTGAGAAAAAAATAAAATTATGAAAAATGGAGAAAATATAAAGAATGGAAAAAGAAAAATTAGAAATAGATATAACCTATAACATTGAAAAATTGACAGTTTCTTTTGATGAAGAAAAAGATAAATGAATTTGTAAGCTATATTTTAAAGGATGAATACAAGAAAGATTTTGACAAAAGTGAATACTATCTTTCGCTATTGATTACGACAAACGATGAAATCCAGGAAATAAATCGTGAATATCGCCAAAAAGATGCTCCAACGGATGTAATTTCTTTTGCCTATAATGAAACAGAGAATATTGGGGCGGTCAATATGTTAGGTGACATCGTAATTTCAATTGATCGTGTGAGAGAGCAGTCTAGTGAATATGGACATTCTGATGAACGCGAATTTTACTATGTTTTATGTCACGGAATGTTGCATTTGCTGGGATATGATCATATTGAGGAAGAAGATAAGGCTGTTATGAGAAGGCGGGAAGAAGAAATTTTGAGCAAGTTTAACTATATTCGATGAATTTTTGTAAAAATTTAGGAAGGAGTGGAAATTCTAATGGGAAAAAATAAAAATGAAAATAGTGATAAAAAAAAGAAAAGATCGATATTTTCATTGTTCCATAAAAAGAATAGATATAATTGGGATATAAAAAAAGAAAGGGCAAGGGATAAAAGGCTTGTTGATAGCTTTAACTTTGCGATAGAAGGGCTAATTTCGGCATTGAAGAATGAAAAGCATATGAAAGTTCATATACTTGCGGCAATTATTATTGTGATTTTGGCGATTGTTATAAATGCAAGCAAAGTGGAAATTTTAATAATTTCCTTGTCGGTTTCATTTGTAATAATTACAGAACTTGTAAATACTGCAGTTGAAGCAATTATTGACTTGGTTTCTCCTGAGCGTCATCCACTTGCAAAATTGGCTAAGGATGTAGCGGCTGGAGCGGTTCTGGTTGCTGCGATTAATGCGCTTTGCGTGGGATATTTGCTATTTTATGATAAATTGCTGGATATTTTTGATGGTGCGAATAAATTGCATGTTATTGCTGGAAGAAAAGGTAATATTTCAATTTTGATATTGATTTTAGTTTCAATTTTAGTAATTGTTCTGAAAACATTTTTTAGGAAAGGCACTCCACTTGAAGGAGGTATGCCTAGTGGACATAGCGCGATAGCTTTTGCTGCTTTTGGAATACTTGTATTTATGACTTCAGATGTGAGAATACTGGTTTTGGGATTCTTTATGGCCGCATTAGTTGCTCAAAGCAGAGTTAAGTCTGGAATTCATAGTATAAGGGAAGTTCTGGCGGGTGGACTGCTTGGATTTTCAGTTGCATTTGTCATATTATTTATAATGATGCAATTTGGAATTTTGTATAATTAAAAATTGAAAAAGATAAAAAAATGTGCTATAATACTTAACGTTAAAAAGTTATCTAAAAAGAGTTGATTAGAAAATTTACTTTTAGGTAATTAAAAAAATTAATATAAAAAAAGTTCAGAAATAGTTTGGATTATAAATTATTTAAATAAAATAAAGAATTTAGGAGTTGGAAAATTAATTATGTTTCAAAAATTAGACGATGTTGTTTTTAAAGCATAAGGAACTTACAGAAAAGCTTATGGATCCTGAAGTTGTGTCAGATCCAAAGAAAATTATGGAGTATAATAAGGCTTTGAACAGTATTGATGAAGTTGTTAAAAAAATATACATATTACAAAAAGCCGTAAAGAGGAATTGGAAGGTCTGAAGGAAGACTTGAAAAATTGAAAAAGATACTGGAAATGAAGGAAATGATGCATGAAGAAATTCATCTGATTGAAGAAGAAATTCCACATCTTGAAGAAGAATTAAAAGTTCTTTTTACTTCCAAAGGATCCCAACGATGACAAAAAAATGTTATTATGGAAATCCGTGCTGGTGCGGGTGGAGATGAAGCGGCATTATTTGCAGCTGATATTTTCAGAATGTTTACAAGATATGCAGAAAGAAACCGTTGGAAAACTGAAATCATTGAAAAAAATGAAATCGGTGTTGGCGGATTAAAAGAAGTAACATTTTTGATTAAAGGACACGGAGCTTATTCAAGATTAAAATTTGAAAGTGGAGTTCACCTGTGCAAAAGAGTTCCAGCTACTGAATCTTCAGGAAGAGTTCATACATCTACAATTACAGTTGCAGTATTGCCTGAAATAGATGATGTAAGTGAAGTTGAAATTAATCCAAGTGATTTGAAAAATTGATACGTACAGATCGAGCGGTGCAGGTGGACAGCACGTAAAACTACGACTGATTCTGCTGTAAGAATTACCCATTTGCCAACTGGACTTGTGGTCACTTCGCAAGATGGACGTTCGCAAATAAAAAATAAGGAAGCTGCAATGAAAGTACTAGTTTCTAAATTGTATGAAATGGAATGTGAAAAAAACAAAGAAGTGCAGTTGAAAATGAAAGACGTTCACAAGTTGGAAGTGGAGACAGATCTGAAAAAATCAGAACTTATAATTTCCCGCAAGGAAGAGTTACAGATCACAGAATTAAATTGACGCTTCATAGGCTTGAAGGAATTTTGGATGGGGATCTGGATGAAATGATAGATGTCTTTGATAGCTTATGAACAAGCTGAATTATTGAAAGAGGTTGGAAGTAACAATGAATAATTTGCTGGATATTTTAAATAAATCGGTTAATTATTTGGATATAAAAAAATGCTCGGCTAACGGCGGAAAGCATAATTGCTGAAATAATGAAAATGGAAAGAATTATGCTGTATGCTGAATTTGAGCGAGTATTATCAGAAAATGAATTAAAAAAATTCGGGAAAAACTGAATGAAATTGTAAATAAATCAAAAGAGAAAAAAAAATCTGATGATAATGATTTTTGAAAATACAGCAAAGTCTGAAAAACAATTGAAATTGCTGCTTGATAAAAGTGTTAAATATCTTGAAAAAACGATATTCAAGAGGGCAAAATTAATTGCAGAAATTGTATTTTCACACGTTTTGAATATTGATAGAATGATGCTTTTTACAAAGTACAGAGATGATATTGAAGATGAGAAATCGAAAAAAATCAGATATTTTATTCAAAAAAATTGGACGTGAAAAATTTCCAGTTCAGTATTTATTAAATGAGCAAGAATTTTTATGGAAGAAAAGTTTTTACGTTGACAAAGGGGTTTTAATTCCACGGCAAGATACGGAAATTTTGGTTGAAAAAAATGATTGATACTTTGAAAGATAAGGTTTTAAAAATGAAATTCATCCAAAAATACTTGATATTGGTGTTGGAAGTGGTATAATAGGGATTACAGCCGCATTGGAAATAGAAAGTTCTTATGTGCTAGGTGTGGATATTTCAGACAAGGCGCTTGAAACTGCTCAAAAAAATAAAGAGATTTTTAAAGGTTTCAAATATAAAAATTTTTAAAATCTGATTTATTTGAAAAATGTGGAATTTAGAGAGTTTGATATGATAGTGTCAAATCCGCCGTATATTTCCTTAATGAAGTTGGTATTATGTCAGATGACACTTTATTACATGAGCCAAGCGAAGCACTTTTTGCAGAAAAATGACGGATTATATTTTTATTATGAAATTTGGTCAGAAGGCATCTGATTATTTGGCTGATTTTTGGGTATTTGTTATTTGAGATTGGCTATAAGCAGGGAAAAAAATGTTACTAAAATTATGGCAAGTTCAGGTTTTAAAAAAATATTGAAGTTGTGAAGGATTTAGCAGGGATTGGATAGAGTTGTTATAGGACAGAAAATTATAAATAAAATTGAAAATTAGTTAAACATTAAATGATTTTTTAGTATTTAAAAAAATATAAAAATTGTTTAATTAAAAAGAATGGAGATGAGTTAATGATTAGTGATAGGAAATTTTTTTAAAAGAACAGGAATATTATTATTGGGTATAACATGCTCAATAGCATTATTTGGAAATGAAAATATTAAGGAGGTGTCGTTAAAAGGAACATTGAAAGCGTAAGTACGCCTAAAAAAGAACCTGCATCGGTAGCTTCAACTAAAACTAATAATTCTCAATTGGAAAAAAATTAATTAAAAATCAATATAATAATAAAAAGCATAGATTTAAATGTAAATACAAGCTTGAAAAATATGCGTGATAGTGGAAGTTACGAACGTCCAAATGAAAATACTTACACGGCAAACAGAAAAACTCAACAAGGAACGCCTGATATGAAATTATCAAGAGAACAATTACTTGCTGTAGCGGAGAAAATTTTCCAGAATGAAACTGGTGGAATTAGAAATAATCTAGTTGACTGGAACGATGGAGAAAATTTTCCGTCACTTGGAATTGGACATTTTACGTGGTTTAAGGCTAGTGGTGGAAGAAGTGGATTTGGAGACAGTTTGCCTGATATGATTGCTTATTATAAGGAAAAAGGTATTGCATTGCCAAAATTACTTGCAGAATTTAAACATTCTCCTTGGAATAGCAAATCAGAGTTGATGGCTAAAAAGGCTAGAGGGGATAAAGATATTCAAGAATTAATCGCATTTTTTGACAATACAAGAGATATTCAGGTAATGTTTATTTATGACAGGTTAAAAAGTTCGCTTGATAAAATGATACAGGCTTCTTCAAATAAGGAGAATTTAAAAAATCAATTTGAAAGAATGGTAAACACTCCCAATGGGCTATATGCGTTAATTGACTATGTAAACTTTAAAGGTGAAGGATTGAAAGGTGTTTCATCATATAACAATGTTGCTTGGGGATTAAGACAAGTACTTGAAAATATGAAAGGAACAGCAACTGGTCAAAGTGCATTAGTAGAATTTAGTAATTCTGCTAAAAGATATATTGGCAAGACGTGTAAAAATGCTCCAAGAAATGAAAGCAGATGGCTGCAAGGATGGTATAATAGAGTAGACACTTATAAAAACATTTGAAATTGGAAGTGCATATTAATAGATATATTTAAAAAAATAAATAAAAATTGTGAAATTGGCAGGAATTATTAAATTCCTGTTTCCTTTAAAATAAGAGAAAGTGAGAAAAAAATAAGTTAAAATGAAAAATTTCAGATTTTGATTTTTGAATTGCCAGAAGAGCTGATAGCACAGCATGCAGTTAATCCAAGAGATCATTCAAGATTGCTAGTATTAAATAAAACAGAAAAACATTGGAACATAAAAAAATTTTTATAATATAATAGATTATTTAAAAAGATGATGTTCTTGTAATTAATCGTACAAAAGTTATTCCTGCAAGATTGTTTGGGCATAAGGAAAATGGAGTTGTACTTGAATGTTTTCTTTTAAAAAGATATGATTTGTATACGTGGGAAGTTTTGTTAAAGCCTGCTAAAAAGTTGAAAATTGGGCAGAAAATCATATTTTTAGAAGGGGTTCTGGAGGCGGAACTTTTGGAAATTAAGGAAGATGGGAATAGAGTTGTAAAATTTAATTTTGAAGGAAGATTTGAGGAAATATTGGATAAGTTGAAATGCTGCTTCCGCCATATATTATGGAGAAATTGGAGGATAAGAACCGATATCAGACTGTATATGCAAAGGAAGGGGAATCTGTCGCTGCTCCAACTGCAGGACTTCATTTTACAAATGAACTTTTAGAAAAAATTCGTGAAAAGGGAGTTATCATTGCAGAAGTATTTTTGGATGTGGGACTTGGAACGTTTAGGCCTGTACAGGTGGAAAATGTACTGGATCATAAAATGCACAGTGAAAAATACCGTGTACCTGAAGAAACGGCTAAAATTGTCAATGAGGCTAAGGAGAAGGGCAACCGTGTAATTGCAGTAGGAACAACATCGGTAAGAACATTGGAATCAGCTGCTTATGAAAATGGTAAAATTATGGCAGATGAAGGAAATACAAGTATTTTTATTAAATAGTGCAAGAACACTCGCAACTTTAGTCGTAAGATGAATTGCACGAAAATTTTAGTAAGCATATAGGGAAACTTGTATGTAGACACGGAGCAAAACCGTGCAACAAAGAAACTGAATTGCTGGGAACTCTTAAAGCTGGTATGACCACAACATAATACTTTCGTTCAAATATGGTATAAGTGTGATGGTGGCGAAAGCAGAAAAAATATACTAGATGGTGCAAGGTTAAATCCTAAACATTATGATAATAGACAATCAGCAGCTAATCCTGAAAAGGAAAGTTCAACGACTATCCCTCGTGAGGGGAGTACAATACAAGCGATAGGTATTGGAAGTGGTTTCGCCTAAGTCCTTGAAATAGGATATGGATAAGATATAGTCTGTGCTTGTTAGAGATAACAAGAAGTTCAAGGCTAATCTCCTTAATTTATTAAAGGAGTATATGCCAAGAGAACTGCATAAGTAGTAGCGCACTTATGTGAACGACGCTTCCCACTGTTGTGGGGTTTTAAAAACTTTAAAAATATTTAAAAATAAACGAGATAAAATGTAGAATACATGGTATAATATCTTTGATGAAAAAGGAGGTGATATATATGTATTTAACATTAAAACAACAAGTAAAAACATCTTAGTAAAAAGAGTTTAGGAATTTAAAATATTTATCTCATATAGCCAAGAACTTAACTAATGAAGCTATATATAATGTTAGACAACACTATTTTAAAAATAAAAAAATATTTAAGTTATAACGAAAAACTATAAAATGCTTAAAAACAGTGAGAATTACAAGAAATTAAATTCTAATATGGCTCAGCAAATTCTAAAAAGAAGTAGACGGAAGTTTCAAATCATTTTTTGGACTTTTAAAACTTGCTAAGAATGGTCAATACAATGGTAAAAATAAAATTACCTAATTATCTTGATAAAGATGGTTTTACTACTCTTGTTATAGGTTTTTGTTAGATTAAAAGATGATATTCTGATAGTTCCTTATTCAAATTTCGTTTAAGAAAACTCATCAGGAAGTTAAAAATTAAGCTACCACCAGTATTAAAAAGGCAAGAAGATAAAAGAGATTAGAATAATACCAAAACAACATTCTAGGTACTTTGAAATTCAATACATATATAAGGTAGAAGAAGTTCAAAGGGAATTAAATAAAGAAAATGCACTAGGAATTGATTTAGGTATAGACAATCTTTGTACTTGTGTAACTAATAATGGAACTTCATTTCATAATAGATGGTAGAAAATTAAAAATCAATTAAATCAATACTATAATAAGACAAAAGCAAAATTGCAAAGCATTAAAGATAAGCAAAAAGATATCGCACAACATTAAGGCAAAAGAGAATAGCTAGAAAGAGAAATAATCGTATAGAAGATTATCTTTCAAAAGCAGCAAGAATAATTGTAAATTATTGTCTTAATAATGATATAGGAAAAACTAGTTCTAGGATATAATGAAGATTTTCAAAGAAATTCAAATATTGGAAGTATAAATAATCAAAATTTTGTAAATATACCATATGGAAAAATTAAGAGATAAATTAATATATCTATGTAAACTATATGGAATAGAATTTAAAGCTGCAAGAAGAAAGTTATACATCAAAAGCAAGTTTCTTTGATGGAGATGAAATTCAATATATGATAAAGAAAAATCTACAAGAATATAAATTCAGTGGAAAAAGGATAAAAAGAGGACTATATCAAACAAGTACAGGGCACAAACTTATAAATGCAGATTGTAATGGAGCATTAAATATATTTAAGAAAAAGTAAAGTTGTGGATTTAAGTATCCTATACAATAGAGGTGAGCTGAACACACCTAAAAGAATAAGGGTAGTGTAAAGCTATCAAACTTCTTAGAAAATTTTTGAATATTTTTAAAGATTTTAGAACCCTGCGACTTTAGTCGTGGGAGGTTCAGTTATGGAGATTATAAATTTAAAATTGTGGATGCGATAATTACGAATTTCCATTTGCCAAAATCTACGTTAATTATGTTAATTTCAGCATTTGGCGGAAAAGAGTTTATTTTTGAAGCCTATAAAAAGGCTATTGAAGAGAAATATAGATTTTACAGCTTTGGAGATTCTATGTTTATTTATTAGACTTGTTCAATAATTACACAAATTCAGAATTTAATAAAATAAATATCTTGAAGCAAGGGGTCTTGATCCCTTGTATAGATAAAAAAACTTAGGTTATCGAACATATCTATTAAATTTTATTTAACTTGAGGTAAAAAACCTTTTGCCAAGGAGTATTTTAATGAAAAGTGATGATTTTAGATGTAAAAATTGTGGTGGAATGATGCGGTTTGATCCGAAATCTGGGAATCTGAAATGTGAGAATTGTGAAACAGAAGAAGAATTGCCAAAAGTTTTTACGCATAAAAGACACGATATAAATGATTATGAAAAAAGGATAAAAAATAAAATAACTGAAGAAAAAACTATTGTTCAATGTAGTTCCTGCGGTGCTATGGTCGAGATGGAGCCACTTGAAACTTCAAAAAAGTGTCCCTATTGTGATACAAATATTGTATTAAGTGAAAAGGCGGTATCTGTATTAGAACCTGATGGAATAAGACCTTTTCTTGTGGATAAAAGGGAAATTGGAAATCTTTTTTCAAATTGGATAAAAAGAAGATGGTTTGCTCCGAATGTTTTAAAAAATTTGTACCAAAGCGGAAAAGTAACTGGAATATATCTTCCCATACTGGTCTTTTGACAATAGTGCAGATACTGAATATACTGCTCAGGGAGGGATTGACAGGACAGAAACTTACGAAGAGGATGGAAAGACTAGAACAAGAATAGTCACAGACTGGTATTATGTAAGTGGAGAAGTTGGAAACAAATTCAGAAATGTTATAATGAGAGCTTCCAGAACGCTAAATGACAGGCTTTTAAAAAGTCTTGGAGGATTTAATGTGGAAGATACGATAAATTTTCGATTCAAGATATTTGTCAGGGTACAATTCTGAGATTTTTAAAGTTCCCATGAGGCAAGGCTATGAAGAGGCTAAAGTAAAAATGGAAGATGAAATTTACAATACAATTTCTTCAGATGTGCTAAGAAGATACGATAGAGTACGAGATATAAGATATTCCATCTATTGGAGCGATGAATATTACAGGCTTTTACTATTACCTGTATATTCAATGTCTTATTCATTTAATGGAAAATCCTATCAAATTGTTATAAATGGGGAAAATGGGAAAATAGTTGGTGAATATCCAAAATCGGCTGTAAAAATAGCCATTGCAGTTATATTGGCTGTAATAGCATTGGGATTATTATTTTACTATATGAATAAATAAAAAAATATATTGGAGGAATTTGAAATGGCTGGTATTTTAGAAAGATTTAAAACAATAATGGCATCAAATATTAATGCGGTGCTGGATAAAATGGAAGATCCTGAAAAAATGATAGATCAGTATTTAAGGGATATGGAAAAAGGATCTTGGGAGTGTAAAAGGCTGAAACAGTTGCTGTAATGGCACAGGAAAGTGCAGCAAAAAGAAAAAGTTTTTGGAATGTGAAGATGAAATTAAAAAAATGGAAAGTTATGCGAAAAAGGCACTTCAAGCTGGAAATGAAGCTGATGCTAGAATGTTTTTGGAAAAAAAGGAATCTATTAAAATAAAATTGGAATCGCTTGAAAAAGGAAAAAAATGGTTGCAGTTGAAAACTCTTTAAAAAAATGAGAGAAATGCATGATAAACTTACAGTCGGATATACAAAAACTTAATGCTAGAAGAAATGAAATAAAGGCAAAAATCAAAATGGCAAAATCTGCTCAAAAAATTAGTAAATTATCATCTTCTACTGGCATAAGCGGAAAAAAATGGATGCCTTTAATTCTGTTGAAGAAAAAGGCTAACAGAATGTTAGATGAAGCAAATGCAAGTATAGAACTTAATTCTCCAAAAAAAGAGATGAAGTAGATGACCTTATGAAGAAATATGATGATGCGGAATCTAAGGAAAATTCATCTGCGGTTGATGATGAGCTTGAAAGATTAAAAAAGGAAATGGGATTATAAAATTTGAAGGGAGAAATTTATAATGGGATTATTTGGAAATCAGCTTGCTAACGTTATAGAATGGGAGCAGTATAATGATGAAACTCTTTTCTGGAAATGGTCAAACAAAGAAATAAAAAAAGGATCAAAATTGATTATAAGACCTGGACAGGATGCAATTTTTCTTTTTAATGGAAAAGTGGAAGGTGTTTTTGAAGATGAAGGAAGTTATGATGTTGCTTCACAGATAGTTCCTTTCTTGTCAACATTAAAAGGATTTAAATTTGGGTTTAATTCAGGAATGAGAGCCGAAGTGCTTTTTATCAATACAAAGGAAGTTACTGTAAAATGGGGAACTAAAAATGCCATTAATATTCCGGCGCCAGGGCTTCCAGGAGGAATGCCAATAAGAGCTTTTGGTGTAATGGCTTGTAAAGTTGATAATTACAATGTATTTATTGATAAAATTGCTGGAATTAAGCAGCAGTATAATATTGATGATGTAAAAGAAAGAGTAATCTCAATGCTGGATCAGCTTCTTATGAAATGGATAGTTAGAGAAGGAAAGGATATGTTCAATCTTCAGGCAAATTCTTATGAAATTGGAAATGGAATTAAAGAAGATATGGATTTTGAAATGAGAAAAATCGGACTTTGCATTCCAAGTTTCACTATTTCCAGCTTCAATTATCCAGAAGAAATAAAACGTATGCAGGAAAAAGCAGCAGGACAAAGTATGGTTGGAGATGTAAACAAGTATACTCAAATGGCAATGGCTGACTCTATGGAAAATGGAACAGGTGCAGGAAATATGGCTGGGAATGTTGCAGGAATGCAAATGGGAATGATGATGGGGCAACAGATGGCAAATCAGATGAATCAGCAAAACCAAGCTCCCAATAATAATCAGCAGCCATCAGAAAATAATCATCCTGCAGGAAATACCACCGCTCCGAAATTCTGTCCAGAATGTGGAACAAAGACAAATGGAAGCAAGTTTTGTCCAGAATGTGGAACAAAATTATATTAATTTTATGAATTAGAATCAGTATTAAATTTATGTACTAAATCCCTTTTGAAAGGGAGAAATCATAATCTATTTTTTTGACAAGGGGTCTTTTGACCCCTGTGTTATAATAAATCTGTTATTTTAATGGAAAATAGTATAAAAAAAGGACTTAAAGCACAAAAACTTTAAATCCTGATAAATTTTTAAAAACTGAAACTTAATTAATAAATTTATTCAATGCCAAATGTTGATTTTATAGCATCATATTGCATAGTTCCACCTAAAAATTTCTTGAATTTTTTTGAATTTTTAATTTTTTTATGTTGTATGGAATACTGTCTGCTTTGAATCCTTTCATTATTGAATCATCGGCATCGTAGTAAACTGGGAAAGTAAATTTGCTTTCTTCTACATATTTTTTTAGTTGCTGATAAATCTGTTTTTTTCTTCTTGTAAATACAACAATTACGTTTATATTATCCTTATTTTTCTTCATAAAAATTTTTTTGAACATCAGGTAATTCTGAACGACAATATGGACACCATTCTGCGGCTAAAACCAGTAATGTAGGTTTTCCATTATTAAAGATTTTTTTCTACTATTTCTGTATTTTCCCATTGAAACCTTTTTAATTGAAAAATTAGGAATTGTAGCTCCAGCTTCCATATTTATGTCAAGTGCTTTTTTTCCTTTCCATACCCAATCATAAATACCATAAACATTGAAATAATGAGTAGTACTTTTTTTCATCTTGAATCATTCTCCTTTTTTTATTTAATGTTAAATTTCAGAATAATTAAATAATAAATATTTAACATCTTTAATTGTTGAATTTAGTATAGCACATATTTTTAAAAATTTTTTTCAAAAAAATATTTTTTTGTTTGACATTATGTATAAAAAAATTATTATAATTGTACTAAGGAAGTAAAATGAATTTAAAATAAAATCTCAAAGAAATTTAGATGAAAAAAATTGCCTGGAAAATTATGTTGAATGCTAGAAATTGATGGAATGATTATAACTTTTTAGATTGAGTTTTTAAGATAAATTTGTTATAAATTAGAAGGAGGAGTGAAAACAATTATATGAAAAAAATAGGGATAATAGTGCTAGTTATGCTAGGAATAGTGATTTTTATCAATGATGTCGGGAAAAGGTGGAAAAGAAATCGTTGGATGGAATTTCTAAGGAGCAGGCAATATTGGATAGAAATAAAGATAAATATAGTAAGCACATACGTTTTTTTATAATAGAATACTTAATATTGACAAGGGGCTTTTTATATTATTTTTGAAGATGCTGGAACAGATAAGAAATTTAGAACTATTCAAAAATGAGGATATTACGGCGGATATTGCAATTGATAAGGATTTTATTGATAAGTTGAAGGAATTGGAAACTAGCAAGGAAAGAAAAGATGAAATGGATAAAAAGGCGATTGCGATGATTCCGATACTTGAAAAAATGATGCCAATTACAGATGAAATGAGAACATATTATAAAAAAATAAAGAATACTTAAAAAGATAATTATGAAAAGGCACAGGTTTTGCATACACAATTACTTGCAACTTTGGATAAATATAACCAAGTTACTAAAAGTTATAAAAACGTGTTTGAAAAGAAATCTGATGAAATAAAAAAATTGATGATAAAGGATTATGATAAACGAAAACAGTTTATTACATATAATCAATTTATGTTTATTACTGAAGGTGAAAAAAATTATAAAGGAAATACATAAGCAGGAATTAGATGCAAGCGACTTTATTTCAAAGGGAAATGCTAAACAATTTAAGAAGATGGAAGAAAAAAATGGATAAGGCTCTTATAAAATTTGAAAAATCCTTAAAAAAATACAAAAACAGCTTGAAAAAGAAGGATATATGCCTGGAGATCACAGCGAATTTGTTCAAAAGGCTAATAAATTTAATCAATCTGTAAATGTATTTATTCAAAGAATAGAGAAAAAGGAAAAAGCCTCACATTCTTCAGTAAGTGACAGTTTCTTTTGCACAGACAGAAGATGGAACACCTGAAAATGTACTTGCAAACTTTAATGAAGTAATAAAGGAACATAATAAATTATTGGCTAAGAAAACCAAAAAAATAATACAAGTAGTATTTAAGATTAATTTAGAAAAGAAAGATTTGAATTTATCAGATTTTTTTCTTTTTGAAAAAAATAAAAAGATAAAGGAGGAAATAAGAGAGAGTTAAGATAATTTTTTTACTATAGTAAAACTGCTTTTAAAACGGAACTCAAAAATTATGACTATTTTTACTCAAATCCTGAATTTATATGATCTTTAATAGTATACTTTTAAATTAAATAGATTTGAGTATAAATGTGAAATTTAAAAAAATTTTTTTAAAGTAAATAAAAAAACTATTTTTATCTAAAATAAAATAGTTCAAAAATTCATAATATGAGTGATATTTTTTTAAAGTGGTGCCGCTTGTCGGACTCGAACCAACCACCTACTGATTACAAGTCAGTTGCTCTACCAGATGAGCTAAAAGCGGCAAAACTAACAAAAGTATTATATCGAATTTTTTTACCCTAATGTCAAGTAAAAATTTAAAAAAAGTATATTATCAAAGCCAAGTGCAACAAAAAAAGTAAAAATAATATAAAAAAATTATAATTTAACAAAAACTAAAAAAATTATTTATTTGAAATTATGAAATAAAAAAATGTTATAATGATAAAATATAAAAAAATTTATATGTTATATTTTCAGTTGGGAAATATTAAACTGACCTGATTAAAAATATAATGGATAGGAGGAAAAATATGAGTGAAAAAGAATTTAAAAAAATTTTAGGATGGCTTGGAACATTACTTTCTGTAATAATGTACGTATCTTATGTTCCCCAAATTATGGGAAACTTACACGGTCACAAAACATTTTTTTCTACAACCTTTGGCAGCTACTATTAACTGTGCAATATGGACAAGTTATGGACTTTTAAAAAGAACAAAAAGGATTATCCATTATCAGCAGCAAATTTACCAGGAGTAATTTTTGGATTTTTAGCAACAGTAACAGCGTTTTTAAATAATTTTATTTTAAAAAATTTAGCGGTAAAAAAAATAGCAAGAAATTTTTTTGACTTTTTATAAGTGAAAGATGGATTGCTATAATTAGTTTTCTGTCTAAATGAAAATAGTATTTATAGATTTATTTTTGCAGTTTTATTTAACAGGAAATTGCGATTTTTCTGTTGCTAAATGTAGAAAGATTATTTTTATTTTTTAAATAGAATTAGTATAAAGATTTTTCTAAAAATTCTTGAAATTAAACTGAAAAAAATGATATTATTAAATATGATATATTTATTAGAATAATCATATTTTTTTAGATGTGTCATTGTAGTTTTTATATTGAATTTAGGAGATGAATTGAGTTTATTTATTTTGAAGGTAATTGGGATAGTGACAATGTTTTTTTGGATCATTATCATTATGTAATTGGTGGAAGTGAGATTTTAAATGTTGCTGGAAGGATTGCGTTCCCGATATTTGCATTTACACTTAGTGAAGGGTATGTGCATACTCGGAGTTTGAAAAAGTATCTTTTAAGGTTATTTATTTTTGCTGTTAGTATTCAAATGCCATCAGTCCTGCTTGGTTACAATTATCCAATGAATATCTTTTTTTACGTTATTTTTTTAGGGCTTTTTGTCCATTTATATTTTTTTAGTTTGAAAAATAAAGTATAATTTTGAAAATTATTCTGATTGGATTTATTTTTATTTTTTTCGCAAAAAAATTTAAATTGGATTATGGAATGTATGGGATTTTACTCATTATGAATTTTAGTATTTTTTTAGAAATGACAAATTTAAAATTTTGATGAATTTTTCTTGTATTAAATGTTTTCAATGCAATTTTTTTCCTGAGGTCTTTGATTTACCTGATACTCAATTTTTTTCACTAATTTCGTTAGTATTTATTTTTTATGTATAACGGTGAAAAAGGGAAGAAGTATGAAATACTTTTTTTATTTATTTTTATCCAATACATTTTTTTATTTTTAGAAGCAATAAAAAAAATATTTTTTGAAAATTTTGGAGAGAAATGACAAAAAAAGGAAAGATTTAAAAAGGTATTTCCAATATTAAGGGAAAAGTTTGGAAATCCAAAAGCGGCTTTGGAATTTGAAACACCTTATCAGCTGATGGTTGCAGTGATTCTCTCAGCTCAATGTACTGATGCACGTGTCAATATTGTTACAAAGGAACTTTTTAAAGTTGTGAAGGAACCTGAGGATATAAGGCAAATGGACTTGGAAACATTGGAAAAGTACATAAAGTCAACGGGATTTTACAGAAATAAGGCTAAGAATATAAAATTGAATGCTGAAATGATGTTGGAAAAGTATGATGACAAAATTCCAAAGGAACTGGAAAAGCTAGTGGAACTGCCAGGCGTAGGTCGAAAAACTGCAAATGTCGTTCTAGGTGAACTTTGGAACATTCGTGAAGGAATTGTAGTCGATACACATGTAAAAAGGCTATCCAACCGTATTGGATTTGTAAAAAGTGAGAATCCTGAAATTATCGAGAGGGAACTTATGAAATTTCGTGCCTAAAAAGGACTGGTTTGTGTATTCACATTATATGATTTTACATGGGCGGGATAAGTGCATTGCTAGAAGTCCGAAATGTGATATATGTGAAATTCGGAATTATTGTAAGTATAATTTAGATAATTTAAGGAAAGAGTAATATAATTTGTAAATTTTGTTTTGTGCTATTTTTTTATTTAAATTAAATAAAAAAATTAGTGTAAGGTTGTTTTTAAAGTGGTTTAGTGTAATTATTAATTTTTAAATAATATGAGAAAGGAAAAGAATGGTTAAAAGAGTAAAAAGAGTTTTTGGTTTTGGGAGTTGTTGCATTGCTTGCATCGTTAGTTTATGCGGAAGGTGAACAGGAAGTTGGAAGTACTGCTCCAAAAAGAAAGTGTTACAGTTAGGGAAGAGAAAAAAAGTGCTCCAGCTGTAAGGGAAAACAGTGAAAGACATAGCGAGGCTGAACATCGGTCTGTAAAAAAAGGAAGAACTGAGAAATGAAAAGAGTTGAGAAAAAGAAGAAGATTGAAAAAAAGTAATGAACAGGTAAAAGTTGTAAATGAAAAAAATTTAAAGGATAATAAATCAAAAGAAGTTAATAATAAAAATAAATCTGTAAAAGTAGAGAATAACAGCAGCAATAATAAGCCTGCTCCAAAAAGAAAAAGTTGTAAAAGCGATAGAACATGAGCAAGAAGGCGTTTCACAATATTCTGGAGAAGTAATAAAATATATTGCAACTACAGATGGAAAAAGTTTTTGAAGGATAAAATGTCAAGACAAAAAAACATCCGATAGCATCACTTACAAAAGTTATGAATATTCTTGTTACACTTGATCAAGTGGATAGAGGAAATGCAAAACTTGATGATAAAGTATGTTTTACGCCTGAAACAGTAAATATGGGAGGAAGCTGGCTAAATGCAAAAGCTGGTGACTGTTATACATTAAGAGATTTATTGCGTGCAGAAATTATTTATTCTGCCAATAATGCTGCATATTTGGTGGCATATCACATTGGGCATGGAAATTATGATAATTTTGTAAAATTGATGAATGAGAAGGCTAAAGAACTTGGAATGAAGGATACACATTATTATACTCCAGCAGGTCTGCCATCTTCTATGACTAAGAAAAATATGGATATTTCTACAGCTTATGATATGTATCTTCTTGGAAAAAGAGCAATTAGAGATGAAAGATTAAGAGCATGGATGAAGGAATCTGAATTGGTATTGCAAAATTCTGAAGGAGAAGATGTAGTTTATAATAATAGAAATCATCTTTTGGATCAATTTGGAATTTATGGTCTAAAAACAGGATTTCATGCACAGGCTGGATATAATATGATTGTTTCAAGCAAAATTGGAAATCTTGAAATTATTTCAGTAACATTGGGAAATAAGACAGATAGCGACAGAACTGAAGATCAGAAAAAAGAATTTACGCAGCTGGAAAAAAGAATGATCCCAGTTTATAAGGCAGGACAGGAAATAGGAAGCAAATTTAAAGTAAAAAATGCTCAACAGAAGGAAATAAACGGTGTCCTTTCAAGCAATGTGTATCAAATTGACAATACAAATTACAAATTTGAAGTAAAGGATTTGCAAGTTACAGCTGAAAAACAAGGAATTTCAAAAGGAGATATAATCGGTAAGCTGGAAGTGCTGTCAAAGGATAACCAAGTTGTAGGAACTGTGGACATTTTAGCTCAAAATGATTATAAGCAGTTATCTGTGTTTGGACGTATTTTAAGATTTGTAACATTTGGAATGGCATAGGATAAAAAAATATGGAGTTGTTTAAAGATTTAAATGACTCTTTTTTTATATTTTTATTAGTGTAAGATTATAAAATAAAATAATGTAATTTATCTTAAAATATGGTAAAATAAAAGCAGATTGTTTTTTTGATAAAAAAATAAAAAGAGATTGCAGATTTTTTTAAAATTGGAGAAAAATTAGATATTAGAAAATACTGTATTTGCTGAAAGTTTTAGATTTTTTTACAAATGGCAGATATAAATTATAAATAGGAGAAAATAGTTATGAGAATATTAGGAGTAATACCGGCAAGATATGCGTCTAGCAGGTTTGAGGGAAAGCCGTTAAAGGATATTTGTGGACATCCTATGATTGAATGGGTTTACAAAAGAGCTAAAAATGCAGATATTGATGAGTTAGTTGTGGCGACTGATGACGAGAGAATTTTTGAAGCTGTGAAAGAATTTGGCGGAAATGTGGTTATGACTGCTGAAAATCATCAAAATGGAACTTCCAGAATAATTGAAGTTATAAATAAAGATGAGTTTAAAAATTATGATTTTGTGATAAATATTCAGGGGGATGAGCCGTTAATTGACATTGAATCAATTAATATTCTTGCAAATAATTACAGAAGTGAAAAGTCAGAAATTGTTACGTTAAAGCAGGAAATAAAATCTCGGAAGGAAATTGAAAATCCAAATCATGTAAAGGTTATTACAGACTTTAGTGACAATGCAATTTATTTTAGCCGTTCAATAATTCCTTATGAACGTAATGAAAATGAAAACTTTAAGTATTTTAGGCATATAGGGATCTACGGATATACAGTAAAATTTTTGAATGAATTGAATAGCCTGAAGGAAGGTGTGCTTGAGAAAAATTGAGTCGCTTGAACAGTTGAGATTTATTGAGAATGGGTATAAAATAAAGGTTTTGGAAACTAAGTCAAATGTGATAGGAGTAGATACCGAAGAGGATTTGAGAGAAGTTATTAAGTTTGTAAAGGAAAAAGGAATAAAAATTATGTAACAATAAAAATATTGTAAAAAAGGAGGAGATTTTTTTATGGAAAATGGAGTAATGATACAGTATTTTTGAATGGAATTTGCCGAATGACGGGAAACATTGGAAAAGATTGAAGGATGATGCGAAACATTTAAGTGAAATTGGAGTTAGTGGAGTTTGGATTCCACCTGCATATAAAGGAACTTCTCAAGCGGATGTTGGTTATGGATCTTATGATTTGTGGGATCTGGGAGAGTTTGATCAGAAGGGACTGTCAGAACGAAATATGGAACGAAGCAGGAATTGATTGAGGCGATTGAGGAGCTTCATAAATATAATATAAATGTGTATCTGGATGCGGTTTTGAATCATAAGGGAGGAGCTGATGAAACGGAGAATTTTTTGGCGATTGAAGTTGATCCGGAAGATAGAACTGTGGAAATATCAGAGCCTTTTGAAATAGAAGGATGGACAAAATTTACTTTTCCTGGGAGAAATGGTAAAATATTCCGCATTTAAGTGGAACTATAATCTTTTTAATGGTGTGGATTTTGACAATAAGACAGGGAGAACTGCAATTTATAAAATTGTTGGAGAAAATAAGGACTGGGATGAGGGAGTTGATTCTGAACTTGGAAATTATGACTATTTGATGAATGCTGATATTGATTTTTCTCATCCTGAAGTGCGTGAGGAAGTAATCCGATGGGGAAAAATGGGTTGTAAATGAACTAAAAATTGATGGATTCAGGATGGATGCGGTGAAACATATAAAAGATGAGTTTATAGCAGAATTTTTTTAACACAAGTAAAGGGCAGTTTATGGAGAAAAAAATTTTATTCTGTGGGAGAATACTGGAGAAATGACTTGGAAAAAAATTGAAGGAATATTTGGATAATGTTGGCTATAAAAACTGATTTATTTGATGTTGGACTTCACTTTAATATGTATGACGCTTCTAAAAAAAGAAACAAGATTATGACTTGCGAGAAATTTTTTTGAACATACAATAGTTGCAACAAATCCAATGGCAGCTGTAACATTTGTGGATAATCATGATTCACAAAAAGGGAAGCGCTTTTAGAATCACAGGTAGAAAAACTGGTTTATTCCACATTCCTATGCTATAATTTTATTATCCAGGGATGGTTATCCTTGTCTGTTTTATGGAGATTATTATGGTGTAGGCGGAGAAAATAGCCCACATCAATGGATAATTGACAAACTTCTGGAAGTCAGAAGCCTGCATGCCTATGGTGATCAAATAAATCACTTTTGAAAGATCCAAATATAATTGCAATTCAAAGAACAGGAAGAGATGAATGGACTGGATGTGTGGCTGTGCTTTCAAATTTAGATGAAGAAGGAGAAATTCAGGTTGAAGTTGGAAAGGAACGGGCTGGTCAGGTTTGGCAGGAAGTTACAGGAAGTGGATTTGAGGATGTTATAATTGATGAAGGAGGAATTGGTAATTTTAAAGTTGAGGCTGAAAAAATTTCTGTTTGGATACGTAAAAACTAAGAAATTAAAATAGAAAAAATTAAATTGAAAGGTTAGGAAAGGTGAAAAGAATTAAAATTATAGGAGCAGTAATTGCATTGATGTTGAGTTTGAGTTCTTGTGCAGCAGTAGCATTGGGGGCTGGAGCTGTTGCAGGAGGGTATACTTGTGTAAATACAAATCTTTGCAATAGATTGAAAAAATAGAAAGAAATAAGTTATTGAGCATGTTTAATAATAAAAAAATAAGATATAGAAAAAGGGGAATAAAAGAGATGAAAAATAATAATAGAGAGAAGAAATATTAGAGAATGTTCAAAGAGTCGTCGTAAAAGTGGGAACATCCACCCTTACGACTGAAGATGGACGTTTGAATATTGATAAAATAAAAAAAATTGTAATGGAATTAAGTAATTTGCAAAATAAGGGATATGACGTGATACTTGTAACTTCTGGAGCAGTTGGTGCTGGGATGGGACTTCTTAATATAAATGAAAAACCTAAAACATTGGCAGAAAAACAGATGTTATCAGCTGTTGGTCAAGTTTCGCTTATGCAGATTTATCAGACGCTTTTTAAAGAACATAACAAAATAATTGGGCAACTTTTATTGACAAAAGAGGAATTTTCAAATAGAAAAAGATATTTGAATATGAGAAACGTTTGTAACGCATTTTTGAAAAAGAAAGATTATTCCAATTATAAATGAAAATGATGCGATTGTATCAAATGCTTTAAAAAAATAAAGGTTGGCGATAATGATACAATGTCAGCGCTTGTTTCAGGATTGATTGATGCTGATTTGTTGATTATTTTGTCGGATATTGATGGGCTTTATAACAAAAATCCTAGAAAATATGAGGATGCTAATCTAATTAATATGGTTGGAGATATCAATGAAGACATAAAAAATATGGCAGGGGCAGAAGGTTCAAAATTTGGAACTGGTGGAATGATTACAAAAATTGTTGCTGCAGAGATGGTAACAAAAATAGGAACAAGTTTAGTTATTGCAAGTGGAGACGACCCTAGAAACATAACTAGAATTGTTGAAAAAGAAAATATTGGAACACTTTTTGTGAAGAAAAATAAAAAAATCAGCTTGAAAAAATATTGGCTTGCTTACGGTCCTAACAAAGAAGGTGTAGTAACAATTGATAATGGTGCAAAAACAGCCTTGAAAAATGGTAAGAGCCTATTATCTGTTGGAATAAAATCAGTTGAAGGAAATTTTTGATAAAGGAGCTGTTATTGAAATAGAAAAATCTAGAAGGAAAAGTTATCGCAACAGGAATTTCAAATTATTCGGCAGAGGAAATTAATCTTATAAAAGGGTGTTAAAAGTGAAAATATTGAAGAAATTTTAGGTTATAAATATGATGATGCAGTGATTCATATTGATAATGTTGTAGTAAAAAAATAAAAAAAATATATAAATTAAAAAAATGAGAAATGAGGGAAAATATGAGTTATATAGAAGAACTTGGAGAAAAAGCAAAAATTGCATCAAGGGAACTTTTGAAAATCGGAACAAAAACTAAAAATGATGTTTTGCTTGCAATTGCAGATGAACTTATAAATAAAAAAGAGGAAATAAAAGCAGCGAATAAAATAGATTTGGAAAAAGGGGAAAAAAATGGACTTTCTTTTGCTTTGCTAGATAGAATGACATTGACTGATAGCAGAATTGAAGGGATGGCCCAGAGTTTACGAGAAATGGCTGTAGTTCCAGATCCGATTGGAGAAGTCGTTACAGGATGGAATCATAAAAATGGAATGAGCATTACTAAAAAGAGAGTTCCCCTTGGAGTAATTGGAATGATTTACGAATCACGTCCAAACGTTACAGTCGATGCGGCAGGACTTGCAATAAAATCTTCAAATGCGATAATTTTACGTGGTTCAGAGGATGCCCTAAATTCAAATATTTATTTAAATAATTTATTAAATAGAGTTGCAGATGCTCATGGATTGCCAAAAAATACAGTTCAGCTTGTGGAAAAGCCAGATAGGGAATTGGTAAAGGATTTAATTCGTGCAGATAAATATATTGATGTAATTATTCCGAGAGGTGGAAAAGGGCTAAAAAGATTTATCATTGAAAATGCAACAATTCCAATGATAGAAACTGGTGCGGGAATTTGTCATATCTTTGTAGATGAAACAGCTGATATAAAACAAGCGTTGCCAATTATTGAAAATGCTAAAGTTCAACGTCCAAGCGTCTGTAATGCCATTGAAACAACGTTAATTCATGAAAATATTGCAAAAGAAATTTTGCCTGAATTGACAGAAATGCTTTTGAAGGATGGAGTAGAGTTAAGATATAGTAAGGAAGCATTGGAAATAGTAGGAAATAGATCGGATGTAAAATTGGCAGCTGAAGAAGATTTCGGATCAGAATATTTAGATTTGATAATGTCACTAAAATTAGTTAAAAACGTAGATGAAGCAATAGAATACATAAATAATCACGGAACTCATCATTCTGATTCAATCTTGACAAAATCTATAGAAAATGCTGAAAAAAATTCCTAAACGAAGTAGATTCAGCCAATGTTTATTTAAATGCTTCAACAAGATTTTTCTGACGGAGGAGAATTTGGCTTCGGTGGAGAAATTGGAATTTCCACACAAAAACTTCACGCTCGTGAGCCTATGGGAATTAGGGAATTGACTACGACGAAGTATGTGATTAGAGGAGAAGGGCAAATTAGAGAATAAATTTTTAAAAGAGATGATAAAGAGCAGAAAAATTGTTTGATATCATCTTTTTTTATTTTAAAAAAAGTTTTGAATTTATTAAAAAAATAAAAAAATAGATATACAAACATATTAAAAAAATGATATAATTTTAACAATCCTTGAGAAAGGAGGTGTTATAGTTATGCGTACGTTATTAATAAAAAAATCTTAGTTGTAATTTTATTGCAAATAGTAATAATTTTAATACAAGAATTTTTGAAATAACTAAAAAGAGAGCTTACTTGGCTGGTTAGCTCTCTTTTGATTTGTATATAGTTATGCGTATTTTTATTACTTTACAAATTCATTATAACATTCTATAATAAAAAAATCAAGAAATTTCTGTAACATCCTTCACTTTATAATGTCCAGCACCATTTACCACATCTGCTATTAGCAAATCATCAACTTCTTCATTTAAAAGTAACTTTTTGCATTTTTTTATCAGAAAGATTTACTTCACATCTTCTACTTCTGGCAGTCCGTATAAAGCATCTTTTTACTTTTTTTGCACAGTTTTCACAATGTAGTCCTTCTATTTCAACAAGTTTTTTTAATCATTTTAAAGACCTCCATAAAAATTTTATTTTTTTATTAAGGCACAAAATTATTTGTGTCAAGTTTATTATATAAAAAAATAGGGTAAAATGCAAGGATTTTGTATATGCAAAAAAATAAATGTGTAATATAAATGGTAAAATATGATATAATGATGTAAAATAAAAAAATTTAAGAGGTGAAAGTGTGATGAGTCATTATTTTTTTCAGAAAAAAACAAGATGTAAAGTCAGATAGAAAAAAATAATAAAATATGAGATAGAAAATAAAAAAATTTTGAATTTTTGACAGATAATGGGGTATTTTTCAAAGACGAAGGTAGATTTTGGAACAGATATAATGTTAAAAGTGTTTTTACGGGAAAATATAAATAAAAATCAAAAAGTTTGATGTACTTGATATTGGATGTGGATATGGAGTTGTATCTGTTGTTGTAAAATCTTTTTTTAAAAATGCGAGAACTGTTTCATCGGATGTGAATGAGCGGGCTTTTGGAGCTTACGAGGAAAAATCTTTTTAAAAAAATGGAGTTGTAAAAAAAGTAATGATTCTGAGGATAATGATTTTTGGAAAATAGTGACTTTAAAGTGATAAAATCTTTTGCATTTGATAATATTTCTGAAAAAGTTTGATGTGATTTTTGTCCAATCCGCCAATTCGGGCTGGAAAACAGACTATTTTTTTCAGATTTATGAAAAAAAGTTTTGAGCATTTGAATGAAAATGGGGAATTTTATTGTGTGATTCAGACAAAACATGGGGCGAAAAGTACACAGAAAAAAACTGGAGGAGATTTTTTTGGGAATTGTGAAACGCTGGAAATTGATGCTGGGTACAGGATTTTTAGAAGTGTTAAAAAAATAGAAGATTTTGCTGTAAAATAAAAAAATAATTGACAAAAATGTGATAAATACTGTATTATGATAGAGTAAATAAAAAAATGTAAATTGTTTTTTTGAGATTTTATCAAAATTAAATATTGAAAAAAACTGGACATTTATTTATTTTTTTGTTATAATAAAAAAAGGATCCGAGGTGATTATTTATGGCAAAAACAGGATGTTCTTGAGCTGGAAGGTGAAATAATCGAGGCATTGCCTAATGCGATGTTTCAAGTAAGGCTTGAAAATGGACACGAAGTTTTAGGACATATCTCAGGGAAAATGAGAATGAACTATATAAAAATTTTACCAGGAGATAAAGTTACAGTGGAAGTTTCTCCATATGACTTATCAAGAGGTAGAATTGTATATAGAAAAAAATAACAGTTGGAAGGAGGGTTTTTAGTGAAAGTAAAAGCTTCAGTAAAACCTATTTGTGACAAATGTAAAATCGTTAAACGTCACGGAAAAGTAAGAGTAATATGCGAAAACCCTAAACACAAGCAAATACAAGGATAATCTTTAAAATATTTTTTTATTTTTAAAAAAACAGATTAATAAACCTGAAAAAAAGATTTTTATTAAAATATATATAGACTGAAGGAAATTGAGATTACTATGGATATTGAAATAAAGATTGTAAAGGTATGTTTGGCTGTAGGGCTTATTCCTTATATTGCGTATGTGAGGGCATATTGAAGAAGATTAAAAATATCAAAAATGAGGAGGAAAAAATTTGGCTAGAATAGCAGGAGTAGATATTCCAAGAAATAAAAAGAGTAGAAGTTTCTTTTAACTTACATTTTTTTGGAATCGGTAGAAGTACTTCAAAACAAAATTTTAGGAGCAACTGGTATCGATAGAGATACTAAAGTAAAAGATTTAACGGAAGAACAAGTAGCACAAATTAAGAGCTGCTGTAGAAGAGTACAAAATTGAAGGAGAGTTAAGAAAAGAAATTAGACTTAACATCAAACGTCTGCTTGACATCAAGAGTTACAGAGGATTAAGACATAGAAATGGATTACCTGTAAGAGGACAAAAAACTAAAAACAAATGCAAGAACTAGAAAAAGGGCCAGTTAGAATGGCAATTGCTAAGAAAAAAATAATAGACTATTAAGTTAAAGGAGGAAACCATAAGTGGCAAAAAGACCAGCAACTTCAAAAAAAGAAAAAAAATTAAAAAAATATTCCTAATGGAATCGCATATATACATTCTACTTTTTAATAATACTGTTGTAACTATTACAGATGCAGAAGGAAAAGTAGTAATCTGGAAATCAGGAGGAACTTCAGGGTTCAAAGGAACTAAAAAGGAACTCCATTCGCAGCTCAAATAGCAGCTGAACAAGCAGCTCAAGTTGCAATTGAAAATGGAATGAAACAAATCGAAATCAAAATAAAAGGACCTGGATCTGGAAGAGAAGCTTCTATAAGATCAATACAGGCTACTGGATTAGAAGTAACAAGAATAGTTGATATAACTCCAGTACCTCATAATGGTGCAAGACCACCTAAAAAAAGAGAAGACCGTAATTTTATAAACTAAGGAGGAAAAAGATAAATGGCAAGAGATAGACAGCCTGTGTTAAAAAGATGTAGAAATCTTGGTTTAGATCCTATTGTTTTAGGGGTAAACAAAAAATCAAACAGAAATATTAGACCAAACGCAAATAGAAAATTAACTGAATATGGAACACAACAAAGAGAAAAACAAAAAAAGTAAAAATTTGTTTATGGAGTAATGGAAAAACAATTTTATAAATTATATGAAGAAGCAACAAGAAAAGAAGGAGTAACAGGGGAACTTTTACTTCAATATCTTGAAAGAAGATTAGATAACGTAATTTACAGATTAGGATTTGGAGCTACTAGAAGACAAGCAAGACAAATCGTAAGTCACGGACATATTTTAATAAATGGAAAAAGAGTAAACATTGCATCATATAGAGTAAAACAAGGTGATGTAATTACAGTTAAGGAAGATTCTAAAGAATTAGCTTTAATTAAAGAATCTGTTGGGCAAAAAGCAATTCCAGGATGGTTGTCACTTGAAGAAAATACTTTAAAAGCTCAAGTGCTTGAAAATCCAGGAAGAGACGCAGTTGACTTTGAGGTTGACGAAGCGATGATTATCGAGTTCTACTCTAGATAATAATATTTTAATCAGAGGAGATGAATTAGCTTGTTAAATATTGAAAAAATAGCTAAAAATGTAAGATTGACTGAAGAAAAAGAAGATAATTATACAGCAAAATATACATTGGAGCCTTTATATAGAGGATATGGAAATACTATTGGAAATGCGCTTAGAAGAATATTATTATCATCAATTCCAGGAACTGCAATAAAGGGAATCAAAATTGAAGGTGTATTAAATGAATTTTCTACAATTGAAGGTGTAAAAGAAGCAGTTACAGATATTATTTTGAATATTAAAGAAATAGTAGTTGAAGCTGATGAACCTGGTGAAAAGAAAATGACACTTTCAGTAAAAGGACCAGCTGTGATTACAGCGGCTGATATTCACGTAGAACCAGGACTAAAAGTTATAAATCCAGAACAAGTCATTATGACAGTTACAACTGACAGACAGATTGATATTGAATTTCTTGTGGATTCAGGGGAAGGATTTGTAATTTCTGATGAAATTAATACTGATGGATGGCCAATAGGATATTTAGCAGTTGATGCGATTTATACGCCTATCAAAAGAGTAAATTATAGTGTTGAAGATACTATGGTTGGACGTGTTACAAATTATGACAAGTTAATTTTGGAAATTGCAACAGATGGAAGTATCGAAATTAAAGATGCCTTGTCTTATGCGGTAGAGTTACTAACTTGGCATTTGGAACCATTTACAAATATTGGAAACAGTATGAGTAAATATAGAGATAGTGAAGAAGAATTGACAGAAACTGAAGAAGAAAACGAAAATAACATTGAAGATATGAAAATTGAAGAACTTGACTTTACAGTACGTTCATATAACTGCTTGAAGAAGGCAGGAGTAAATACAATTTCAGACTTAACTTCAATGACTTATAATGAATTATTGAAAATTAAGAATTTAGGGAAAAAAATCACTAAATGAAATTATCGATAAAATGAAAGAACTTGGTTACGATTTGAGGCGATAACGTAGGCAGTGAAGAGTAATCATAAAAAAATTAAACTAGAATATAGAATAAAATCTTAAACGAGGAGGGAAAATGAATCATAATAAATCATACAGAAAAATTAGGTAGAAGAACAGACCATAGATTAGCTATGCTTAAAAATATGACAATTTCTTTAGTGAAACATGAGCAAATCGAAACAACTGTAACTCGTGCTAAAGAATTAAGAAAATTTGCTGAAAAAGCAATTACTTTAGGGAAAAAATACAATAATTCAACTGATACTGCAAGAAGAATACATTTAAGAAGACAGGCTTTTTGCATTTTTTTAAGAAATGAAGAAGCAGTTGTTAAAATCTTTAATGAAATTGCACCTAAATATGCTGAAAGAAATGGTGGATATACAAGAATCATTAAAACTGCTGTAAGACGTGGAGATTCAGCTGAATTGGCAATTATTGAATTAGTATAATAATTATAATAGTTAAAAAGGCATAGGTTTTATACTTATGTCCTTTTTTTGTTTTGTGTTTATAGTAATTTTCATTTAAAAAAATTGAAAAAGATATTTTTATTTGTTTTTCTGGCAAAGGGTTAAAAATATCTTATTAAATAGGATTTATAATAAATCTAGTACTCTAATGGGAAATATTATAAAAATTTTTGTTAAAAAAATAAAAATGTAGTAAAATAGAAATATAGGATTAATCAGATTTGTAGAATCTTATCAATATTTTTTAAAAAAATAGAAGGAGAAATTATGAAGAAAAAAATTGATTGTAATGAGTTTATTGATTTCAGTAGCAGTTATGGCTACTGAGATACGTACTATGAAAAGTTTAGATTTTAGCAAAACTCAAAAAAAGTGTAGAAATAAGAATGAAGATAAAAAAAGCCACAAATGGGAGCGCCTATGAATAAAAAAAGTAATAACCGAAGATATGATAACAAATAAAAACAGAAAATGGGTTACAACTTAAATTTTTGATGCAAATAAAAAAATTATACGACGAAAAACAGCTACTGTTAATGGAAAAAAACTGTTACTTATCGTGCTTATGAAAATATAGTTTATGTAGCAAAAACCAGTTGATATTGCATATCAAACTATAAATATCTATATTCCAGAAGAATATTTTTAAAAAAATAAATCAGTTGGGAAAATACAATGCAAAAAAAGCGCACCAATATTTTTCCCAAATACAGTTGGAGGATATATGCCTGGAGCGGCTGGAGTGCCTGGAAATGGAAGAGATGGAAAACCTGATGCTTCATTAGTCGCATTGTCAAATGGATATGTTGTGGCAAGTCCTGGAGCTAGAGGTAGAACTTTGGAAAAAGATGGGAAATATACTGGAAAAAGCACCTGCTGTAATTGTAGATTTGAAAGGCAGCTGTCAGATATTTGCGTTATAATGATAATAAAAATGCCTGGTAGAGCTGACAGAATTATTTCTAATGGGACAAGTGCTGGAGGAGCAGTTTCAGCTCTGTTAGGTGCAACTGGGAATAGCAAGGATTACGAGCCTTATTTGAAGGAAATTGGAGCATTGAAGGCTAGAGATGATATTTATGCAGTATCATCTTATTGTCCAATAACTAATTTGGAAAAATGCAAATACAGCGTATGAATGGATGTTTAATGATGTGAAAACATATAAAAAGATAGAAATTTCAATGCTAGATTACAATGTGGAAAGAAAATACACTGAGGGTACGTTGACTGATGATGAAATTTTACGTTCAAATGATTTGAAAAAAATGTTTCCTGATTATGTGAATAGTTTGAAAATTGAAGGACAAAAAAACGGTAAACTTTTAACGTTGGATAAAGATGGAAATGGAAGCTTTTAAAAATCAAATTAAGCAGTATTACATTGATTCTGCAAATGCGGCTTTGAAAAAGGAACTGATTTATCAGAATTTGACTTTTTAACAATAAAAAATGGAAAAGTTGTAGATTTGGATTATGATAAATATATTGCTTATATGGGTAGACAAAAAACGCCTGGAGCCTTTGATAATGTGGATTTATCGACTGGAGAAAATAATGAATTTGGAGATGAAACTACAGATAATAAGCATTTTACAGAATATATGCTAGAACATTCGACAGTAAATGGAACAATGGCTGATAAGAAAATTATAAAAATGATGAATCCGATGAATTATATTGGAAATTCAAAAGTGAAATATTGGAGAATAAGACACGGTGCAGTTGACAAAGATACTTCACTTGCAATACCTGCAATACTTGCCATAAAATTGGAAAATCTTGGGAAAAAAGTTGATTTTGCATCTCCTTGGGCGACACCACATTCGGGGGATTATGATTTGACAGAGTTGTTTAGTTGGATGGATAAGGTTGTGGCAGAAGGAAAGTAAGGTGAAATTAATTAAAAAAGCGAAAAATGTTAGATTTAGGAATAAAATAGCTATAAAGTTGCTGTCGTATTTTGGAGTATCACTTTTTTTATTTTCAATTGTAATTGGAAGTATTTTTGGGTATATCTATATTCAGAATACAGTTGCAATGCATAAAAAAAGATTTAGAGGAAAGGGCTTGTAAGATTTCAGAAACTTTGTCTAAAGTATGGTTTGAGAATGAAAAAAAGTCCAGATAGGGATTTGAGTGCGGATGGAAAAAGAAGAACTGGAAATCCTGAAGAAGATAGAAATAAATTTCCGCATAGAGAAAATGCTGAGATTGTAGGAAATATAAAGGGAAAAATTTTTTTGAAAATAATATTATTGAAGATATACGAAAAGATGAAGATGAAAGAAAGCCTGAAGAAAGACATAAAATTTTTAGAAAATAAATTGAGAAAAAGGAAGATAGTAGAAATATAGAAGATGAAAAAGATAATATTCCACCTGAAGAAAGACGTTTTCATAGGCATAGAATTGTAGATGAAAAAGATAACAATGTTAAAAATTTTTTTAGAAGTATGAGAAATGATTGAAAATCTTGCAATGGGAGAAGTTTGGATAGTTGATGCGAAAACAGGAAATATTGTCCAAGGAAGAAGTGAGAGAACCCAGTCGCTATCTTATTTAAAGTTGCCGCCAAATGCTGAAAAATACTATAAAAAGGGCACTCGCTGGAGAGACAACTACAACAGAAAATTTTAATGAATATTTAAATGAAAATTCAATTACTGTGGCAGTTCCAATAAAAAATGGTAAAATCATCGAAGGAGCAGTTTTGCTTCATTCTCCAGTAAAATATATGTCATCTGCCTTAAAAAGCGGAATTTATACGCTTATTTTCAGTATTTTAGCAGCTCTTGCAATAGCAAGCATCAGTGCAATATGGCTTTCTATAAGTTTTACAAGGCCACTTAACAAGATTAGAAATGCTACGCTTAAATTGGCACAGGGAGATTATGAGGTGACAACAGATGTGGATCAAGGGGATGAAATTGGAGAACTTGCAGAAAGTATTGATAAATTGGCAGTTCAGCTTGATAAAAGCTCTAAGGAAAGTGAGCGGTTTGAAAAAATGCGGCAAAATTTTATTGTGAATATTTCTCATGAGCTGCGGACACCGATTACTGTGATTCGAGGTTCGATGGAAGCCATTTGTGACGGGATTATTAGTGATCCTGAGCAGTTAAAAGAATATAATAGGCAGATTTTATCAGATAGTATTCATTTACAAAGGCTAGTCAATGATCTGATCGATTTGACAAAACTTCAGAACACGGATTTTTCCATTGATAAAAGTATAATTGACTTATCTGAAATTGTGAATGATGCGGTTAGAAGCATGAAGCAGATTTCAACCAAAAAGAATATAAAAATTAATTTTTTTGGAAATAAAGTCAATCAAAAAAATGGAAAAATTATCTTTTTACTGGAGATTATCAGAGAATTAGGCAAATGATAATAATTATCTTGGATAATGCAATAAAATTTTTCAAGTGAAAATCAGAAAATTGACATTTATTTAAGAAAAGTAAATAAAAAAATACGAACTTAAAATTTGTGATTACGGAAAAGGAATAGATCCTGAAAATATCGGAGAAATTTTTTTAATCGTTACCACAAGTCAAATACAGAAGAAAATAAGAATGGAATGGGGCTAGGCCTTGCAATTGCAAAGGAAATTGCGATACGGCATAATATTGAAATTTTTGGTGGAAAGTGAACCAGATGTGCAAACGATTTTTTTACTTTTTTTAATTCCTTTTGATAAATAATAGAATTGTTTGGAAAAAAATTAAAATTGAAAAAAATATTTTATTTATGAGTTTACTTTTTAAAATGGATTTATTGTTGTATTGAAAAAAATAAATTTTGATAATAAAAAAATAAATAAAAGGTGTTGACAAAACTTAGAAAAAGGTATAAAATTGTAATGGATACAAGGAAAAAGCAAATATAAATAACTTAATAGTAATAGGAGGAAAAAAATGCAAATAGAAAACGTTGGTGAATATTTGAAAAATGGGATTAAGCCATCAATACAAAAGAATGAGAATATTTCAATATCTAATGGATAATCATACACATCCAACAGTTGATGATATTTTTCAGAATTTATCTCCTGAAATGCCTACTTTGTCCAAAACTACAGTATATAACACATTAAATACGTTCGTCAGAAGTAACATTATTCAAGAGATAATAATCGAAGAAAATGAAGTGAGATATGATGTAGTGACGGAAAATCACGGACATTTCAAATGCAAGACTTGTGGAGAAATAATGGACTTCGATGTGGATTTATCAAAAATTGATTTATCAAAGTTGGGTAATGTGGAAATTGATGAAATACACTTTTATATAAAAGGTGTTTGTGAAAAATGTTTAGAAAAAAACATAACTAAAAAAATAAAAAAAATATAAAAAAATAAAGATTGGAGTAGAAATGAAATTAAATAAAGAATTGGAATTATTATTAAATGATCAAATAAATATGGAACTTGCAGCTTCTTACCAATATCAAGCAATGGCAGCATATTTTGATGAAAGAGCGTTGGAAGGGTTCTCAAAATGGATGAGTAAACAATCAAAGGAAGAAGTTGAACATTCAAATGAATTCTATAATTACGTATTAAAAAGAAATGGAAAAGTAGAATTTTTTGCACTAGATAAACCTAGAATGGACTTTTAAATCAGTAAAAGAAGTATTTGAAGCTACACTTGCACACGAAGAAGCAGTAACTGCAGCTATTGAAAAAATTCATAAACTTGCAAGAGAATTGGGAGATTATGGAGCTGAAGTGTTCTTAAACAAATTTGCTGAAGAACAAGAAGAAGAAGAAGAACAAGTTCAAAAAATAATTGACAAAATAGTTTCTTTAGATATTGATAATAATAGTGCTACACTTTATCTATTAGACAAAGAAATGGGAGCAAGAGAATAAGTAATTTTATTTGTATAATTAAATAAGATAATAAAGTGGTTTTTTTAAAAATGGCTAGGTATGCACGATTTAGGAGGGCACGGCAAAAAGTATTTAGCTGTTTTTTTCATAAAAAGCACATAAAATTTAGTTCTAAAAAAAGAACCTATTACTAAAGTTTTTCATATTTAGTAAATAGGTTTTTGTTTTTATTCATCAAAATTATTAAGACTTATGCTATTTTTTTCGTTAGAGCAATGGATTTATTAAAAATCCTATTTAACAAGGTGTTATAATTATATATTATTTGCAAAAGAAATTTGTAACTAGTTCGATGTTTAAAATGAAAAAATATCTTCAACTATGTTATATAAAACTGTCTGCAATTTCCTGTAATTGAGAATTGTCAGCACCATCTAAATAAGCCTTTATAATATCTTTTACAAAGCTAAATATCTTTTTTTCATAACTGTTGGATTTTTACTGTAATATAGGGAATATTATATTCTTTGTACAGCTGTTTTAATAAATTTTGAAATTTTTCCCGTCTGTCATTGTCTCCAATTGAACGAAGCCCATCATTTACCCATGCCACATTATTTTCCAGTAAAATTGTCAAATCAAATTTATAATTTTTGAACAAATTCACGGACAATTGGATTATCTCTTTTTTTCATAAGTTAGGCAAAAAAAGCAAGAGTAGCAATATAGTCTGTGTCGATTAATGCAAACTTATTGGCATTTCTTGCGGCATAGAGTACATTTGACTGGTGTCCAAAGACAATTTTTTCATAATCAGAATACTGAAGGGATTCTTCATCGCCGCCTAGTTTTTCAAATACATATTCACGTCCATATTCCCAAGCTGAAGTTGTATTAAATACATTTGCAAGTTTATCAATCATTACACTTTTTTTCCACTGCTTTCTCCACCACAAATTGTAATAATCGGGATTAAATGCTCCCTCACTTCACGTGGCAAAAAAATCCCAGTATTTACTTGGATTTTCACGTATCTGCTTGGAATTGACATTGTATTCAATGTAATTTTTGTCTATGGATCTAGTTTCTGAACCAAAAATGTTTTTAAGTTATACTCCTTATCTTCATCACGGTTGCTTATGAAAAATAACATTGTTTTTTTCCAGTCTATTTCTGTTTCATTTTCCAGCTTTTTCCCTTTTTTTCAATTTCTTTCTTTAAAGTGTTAGCCCATTCTTCCCAATTTTTCACCTTGTTGGGAAAAAAATGATTTTTCATCTAGCAAAAAAAGATGAAATATTTGGCTGATTTTTTTAAATGTCTGTTTTACAAAAACGTAATCTGTCTTTTTGGGGTAATTTCCTTTACAAAACGGGAATTGGATGTAAGCAGGTCATCGGCATCGTCAGAATATGAGATGACAACGTACAGTCTGTCTACAATACCGCTGGCTCTCTGAATGAAATTTACATGTCCGATGTGAAGCGGGAAAAAAATTTCCCGATAATTATTCCTATTTTTTTCATTAATTTTTTTCCTTTCTAATAATATAATTGCTTGATTAGATCTGTTCAACAACTTTTTTTACAAAAAGATTGAGACTATTTGCTTTAGAACATTTGTTTATTTACAGATAGTTTATGAACAAATCTATTATATAAATTTTTAAGTAAAAAAATTTCACTAGATTATTTAAAAAAACTCCCATATTCAAAAAAATATAGAAGTTTTTTTATAACCTATTTTTAAAAATGAATTTAGAAGTCACTCTTTCCTTCTTTAATATTTTTTTACTAATCTTGCAAGAATTCCATTTAAAAATTCTTTCGTATCATTGTAGGAATATTTTTTTGCAATTTCTAAAACTTCATTAATTGCAATTTCGTATCCGATTTTTTTATTGTGATTTCATAAAAAGGATATTTTTTTAATAAAACTTTCTCGATTGTTCCAAGACGTTCGTAAGTCCAGCCTTCCAAAAACATCTTTTATTCTTTCAATCAAAAATATCTTCATTTGCAATTATGTCAGTTACATAACTTCTTAAGAAATCAATTTCATCTTCTTTTTTTCAAATGTTCTTCTTCAATTACATCATTTATTCTTTTTTTCAATATTATTATCAATTAGTTCGTATTCAAAAAAAGTAATTTAAATATTTCTTCTCTAATCTCTCTTCGTGTCATTAATTTTTCCTTTCCAGATGGGGAAGTTTTTGCTATTTTCTTCATTTTTTTAAATTTTTCGTCATTGTTAATTTTACTTGCTTCAACTTCTAATTTTTTTCTTCTCTTCTTCTTTTTCAATTTTCCTCTTGAACAGCTGGAGAATCAATGACTTTTTTTCAACAATTGTTTTGCCTAAAACTTTTTTTAACTTAACTTTACTTTTTTACGGTAATTCCAGTAGAATGGAAAATGTAATCGGATAATTTGTTTTGAATATCTGCTAATTTTTTTCATTTAAGTTATCAACGTTGTAGGTATCAACAGTAGCTTCAATAATAACTGATCTTCCTTTTTGGATATGACTTTACTTTTTGAATTTTTTTATAATTTCCATTGAACTTAAAAAAACTTTTTTTGATGTTTCATTTATTGTTTTAATGGAAACTTCGATTTCTCCATTTTTATTTTTTTACTTTTCTATTTTTGAGAATATTTTTGTAAGTTTGTTAATGTAAGAAAGTAAAAATATGACTAAATAAATTATTGATAACAGCCCGATTAAAATTTTAAAATTTAGGCTGCTTAAATCTATAAAACTGTCAAGCTGCCCCAAGTAATCGGTTCTGAACAAAGTATCTGATATACTTGAAAATGCAATACCGATAAATCCAAGTATCACAGATAATCTTGCTAAAAAAATCCCAATATTGCAATCATTAATTTTGTAAACTAGCAAAAATACACCATATTTGTTTTATCATAACTTATCTGCATAGCTTCTAACTGAATCTCCCACGACTAAAGCTGCGAGTGTTCTTGCACTATTTCATAAACTATTTTTTATTTTAAAAATTAATAATATTTAAGTAAATTATGGTGTATCTCTGTCAGTTTCTCCTTTCTTTTTTCTTACTCTTCGATTTCAGCTGTTTCTGCTACAGCAGCTGGAACTACATCTTTCTTTTCATCTTTTACAATTTTTTGAATGTAGACATTAACTTCCTGTACTTTTAATCCTGTCATTTCAGTAATTGCTTTTACTACTTTTGTTTGGATTTCTCCAGCTAATGCTGGTAATTTGTATCCCATTTTTGCTACAATGTAAAGATCTAATGTACATTCAGTTTCGCCAACTTCCACTTCGATTCCTTTTCCGCCTGAAGATACATTTTGGAAAAATTTAACAATTTCATTTTTTGAAGTTCCACCAACAAGGCTGTTTACTCCTTCAATTTCTGATATTACTGATTCTGCGATTGTTGCTACCACTTCCTGTGATATATTTACATTTCCTAATTCGTTCATTTTGATTCCTCCTAATTTTTTTAATTAATTTATTTATTTAATGGCAAAGGGATTTTGTCCCTTGTTAAATAACATCTTAAATATAATTTAAACCTATATAGTTTGAATAGGTTTATTATTTCCCAAGAACTTCCTTAAAGTGAGTTTCAATAAAGTTTGTATAGACAGTTCCCTTTTTAAAGTCCTCATTGTCAAGCACTTTCAAGTGGAAAGGAATAGTTGTATCTACACCTTCTATAATAAATTCCCTCAAGGCACGTTTCATACGTGAAATAGCTTCTTCCCGATTTTTTCCCTTTACGATAAGTTTTGCTATCATTGAATCGTAGTAAGGCGGGATTTCATAATTTTGGTAGGAATGTGAGTCAATTCTTACTCCAATTCCTCCAGATGGAATATATGTTTCTAAAGTTCCTGATGACGGCAAGAATCCATTTTCAGAATCTTCTGCATTTATTCTGCATTCAATTACATGTCCATTAATATGTATATCTTTTTTTGAGAAATACTTAACTTTTTCTCCTGCAGCCACTCTTATTTGTTCTTTTACCAGGTCAACTCCAGTAATTTCTTCACTTATTGTATGCTCAACCTGAATTCTTGTATTCATTTCCATAAAATAGAAATTCATGCTCTTGTCAACAAGAAATTCCAATGTTCCAACACTGTCGTAACCGATACCTTTTTGCAAGTTTTTGCAGCGAATTTACCCATTTTTTTCACGTGTTTTTTTGAATCAATTCCTGCTGATGGAGATTCTTCGATTAATTTTTTTGGTGTCTTCTTTGAATTGTACAATCTCTTTCACCAAGATGGACTACGTTTCCAAATTTATCTCCTATAATCTGAATTTCAACGTGTCTTGGCTCTTCAACATATTTTTTTCAATATAAACATCTGGATTTCCAAAAATTTGCTTTTTGCTTCGTTTTTGTGCAACAATATAATTTTTCAGCCAATTCTTTTTTTCATCACGTGCAATTCTCATTCCTTTTTCCGCCACCACCGGCAGTAGCCTTTGATCATAACAGGATAAGTTATCCATTCTGCAACTTTTTTAGCTTCTTCCAAAGTTGGCACAATTCCATCTGATCCCTTTGTTATCGGAACTTTATGCTTGATGGCAGTTTCCCTTGCAGTTGCCTTATCTCCCATCATACTTATCAGTTCAGGTTTTGGACCAATAAATACAATTCCATTTTTTTATCGCATATTTCAGCAAATCTTTGATTTTTCAGATAAAAATCCATATCCTGGATGGATTGCTTCACTTTGTGTAATTTGAGCCGCTGAAATAATATTTGGTATTTTTTTAAATATGAATCTGCGCTGCTGGCAGTTCCAATACAAATGGCTTCATCAGCTAATCTTACGTGAAGCGAATCTTTATCAGCTTCTGAATAAACTGCAACTGTTGCAATTCCCAATTCTCTTGCTGCCCTGATTATCCTAACAGCAATTTCCCTCTATTTGCTATTAATATTTTTTTGAACATTAATATTCAGTCCTCCTAAAAAGATTTTCTGTTTCTAAAAAAATTATTAACTATTTAAATTTAAATTTTTTTCTAAATTAGTTTATTAATTAACTTCAATTTTTAAATAATTCCTTTGCAAAATCAACTGCTGAGCCATCTGCTACAAGCACTTCCTTTAAAGTACCGTTCACAGTAGCCTTTACATCATTGTCAATTCCCATTGTTTTAATTTTGGCAAGAATTTGCCCTTTTTTCACCAAAGTTCCAGTTTTTGGACTTAACAGCTTTATTTTACCTACGTTGCTAGATTTAACAATTTCTTCCGCTGGTAATGCAGCTTTAGCGATTTTTTTCTCTTTTTGTAACTTTAGGCGATGCCGTTGCAGTATTTACAATTTTTGTATTTTCAGAATTTGTTAAAGTAAGTTTTACTTTTCCATATCTTACTTTTAGTTCCGCTATGTCTTCTTTTTTCAGAACTTTCATTAATTCCTGAATATCCTTAAGTTCCATAGTCCCTCCTTAATTTTTGAGTTAAATATTTTTATTTCAATAAATTTTTTTATAATTTTTTTAAAAATTTCATATTATAATTTTACCATATTAAAAGTATTTTTTTCAATTTTTTTCTTTTTTTAGAACAAAGATAAATTTGTTAAAGGTCTCTTGTTTTTTTATTTTTAAAAAAAATTATTGCAAATAAATGAAAAAAAGGTATAAAATATATCATAATCTTTTTGTAGAAATAAATTATTTTTTTGGAAAGGAAAAATAAATAATGGTTATTGGACTCACAGGAGGGATTGGAACGGGTAAGAGCACTGTTAGCCAGATTTTTGAAGGATAGAGGATTTTCCTGTGATTGATTTGGATGTGATTTCACATGAAGTTATTGAATTTTCATCAGTTGTGGAAAAAAAATTGTACAAAAATTTTGGAAGAGAAGTTCTGGATGAGGATGAAGCTGGAAATTGTGCTATTTCACGGGAAAAAGCTTGGGAAAAATTATTTTTTGCCGATAAGGAAAAAGAGGCTTGCTTTAAATTCTATTATGCACCCTGAAATTTTTAAAAAGTTATGCATAAAAAAAATTTTTAGAATGTAAATCGGAAAAAAATAAAATTATTTTTTTGTGGAAGTTCAGCTGCTTTTTTGAAGTCCAATGGGAAAAAGGAATTTGATTATATTCTGCTAGTTGCTGCGAAAAAGGGATATGCAAGTTAGACGTGTTTTGGAAAGGGATAAACGTAGTGAAGAGGAAGCCTGGAATATTATAAATTCTCAGATGTCTTTGGATGAAAAAAAGGGAAAAAAAGTGATTTTGTCATTGAAAATGATGGAAATATGGATGATTTAAATAAAAAAAGTTGATAAATTTTTTTAAAAAGTTTAGAACAACAGTAATTTCAAAAAAAATTAAAAATACATAAGAGGTAAAAAAATGAAAAAAATATTTTTTTAATATTGGGAATATTTCTGATAGCATTTATTGGATGGCTTTCTATACCGTTTAATATTCTTGTGATAGGAGTCGATGCTTATGCTAATCAGCCTACGGAAGGGTCTAGAAGTGACGGGCTTATTGTTATAAGGGTTGTTCCGTATTTGGCACAGGTGAAAATGATTTCAATTCCACGTGATACTTATGCGGAAATTCCGTGTGAAAATTATAAGCAGGATAAAATTACACATTCACACCATTTTGGAGGAGTGCAATGTACGATTGACGCTGTGGAAAATTTGCTTGAAACTAAAATTAATTATCACGTAAGATTTAGATTTGAAGATGTTATGAATATAACGACTTTAATTGGAGGAGTTAATGTTGTTTCAAATCATACGTTTAATCAGGACTATTTTGATCAGGAAGTGTTTCATTTTAATCAAGGGCAAGTTTATAATTTACAAGGAAGAATGGCGCTTGCATATACAAGACATAGAAAAAGTGACACAGCTTTTAAGCGTGATGAACGTCAAAGACAGGTTATTCAAGGAATCGCTAAAAAGTTAGTTGCCCCATCTGGATGGAAATATGTGCCGCAAGTATATAATTATTCAAAACAGCATATGGATATTGCAGTAAATCCGATTAAAGCATTGTCAGTATTGCCAGCATTTCTTATGCATCAGTCAAATATTGATCAGTATGAAATTACTGGAGATGGAAAAATGATAAATGGAATTTGGTATTTTATGCCTGATGAGGCATCGCTGGAACAAGCAAGGGAAGAATTTAAAAATTAAAAAAAGAGGTGAAATATGGAAATAAATAAGTCAGAATTTGTAAAATCGGCAGTTATGGAAAAGGATTATCCAAAATTTAACAACGTTGTAGAATTTTCATTTATTGGAAGATCAAATGTTGGAAAGTCTTCGCTTATAAATTCTCTTACAAAGAGAAAAAATCTTGCAAGAACAAGTAAAACCCCAGGAAGAACACAACTTATAAATTATTTTTTTGATAAATAATGCAATTCATTTTGTAGACTTGCCAGGATATGGATTTGCGAAAGTGCCTGATTCAGTAAAAGAAAAAAACTGGGGAAAAAAACAATTGAAGGCTATCTTATGTCAGATCGTGAAAAAAAGTTGTATTTCCTTTTTGCTGGATTTGCGTAGAATACCCAACGGGCGAAGATATGGAGATGTTAAAAGTGGCTGGAACATTTTGGAATTGAATATTATATAATTTTTTTACAAAGGCTGATAAATTGTCTAATAATGAAAAAAATTTAAGCAGTTAAAGGAAATTAAGAAAAAAACTTGTGTTTAAAAAAATGAAGATGTGTTTTTTTATTCTTCATTAAAAAAATACTGGAAGAAAAAGAATTGCTTGATTTTTATCGGAGAAAGAGTTAATGAAAAAAATAAAAAAATGTCTATTGATTTTTCAAATTAATTTTTCAAAAAAAAGCAAAAGTTATTTTAACAAGGGGTCAAAGCCCTTGTAATTAAATAAGCAGATAAAATAACTTTTTATAATAAGATTTAATCTATATAGATTGTATAATAAAATAAATAAAAAAATAATTACTATTCTCACAATAGCAATTATTCGCAATTATTCATTCAAAAATATTATTTTTCAAAATAAATTTCATTCTTATCTTCCCCAATTTCTACACTGCATTTAGCCCCAAGCGGAACCGTAACCAGATCAGGTTTTTCATGTCCACTTTCAAGCCCATAAATTACAGGTTTTTTATAATCCTTAAAAAAATCTTCAAAAAGATCCATCAGCTCATAATTTTCCCCATAAGTATTCTCACATCCTGCAAAATTTCCAAATAAAACTCCATTACAATCATCAAATTTCCCAGCATATTTCAAATGAGTCATCATTCTATCAATCCTGCTTATTTCCTCCTCAATTTCCTCAATAAAAAGTATTTTCCCCTTTGTATCAATTTCATAATCAGTTCCCAAAGTTGTAACAATTATTGATAAATTCCTCCAACTATTTCACCGCTTATTTTTTTATTTTTCAAAATCTTTCTTATTTAAGAGTAAAATTTTCTTTTTCCATTCCACTTTCTTCATCTATCGGATTTTTCAAATTTCCATTTTTCTCCTTTTTTTCTTATCCAATGCATCCAAAAAAAGATTTTTTTCGTAAAATCACTGAAATCATCAAACATATTTGATTTCACCATCGGTCCATGAAAAGTTCCCAAATTACACTTCTGATTAAAAACAATATTTAAATTAGTAACATCGCTATATCCCACAAAAAAACCTTCGAATTATTTTTTTAATCAATTCATAATCCAGCTTATCCAAAAAGCTGTGAAGCGCTAAACCCGCCTTTCACGCAAAAAATCCCCTTAATCTCATCATCAGAAAAAGCTCTATGCAAATCCTTTACTCTAATTTCAGGTGTTCCCGCCATATATCCACCAATATCTTCAAAAAGGCTCTCCCCCAGCACAGGCTCAAATCCCAACTTTTTTTACAACTTCCTTACATTTCTCAATATCTTCCCCTAGAATAGGCGAAGAAGTACAGACTAAAAAAATACTTTATCTCCTTGTTTTAATGGTTCTGGAAAAATTCATCTTCACACTCCTTTTTTTACTTTTTACAATTTCCTAAAATTATATTTCAATTTTAAAGACAACTTTTGTAACAATTTTCTTTTTATTTTTACATTCTTCTTCATTTTCAGAATCCAAAATATCAAGTTCAGGTTTATGCACATCATTCGGAAAAAAAATACAAGCACATCTCCATTTTCAATAACAATATCAAACAATTTATTTCCTTCTAAAATAACCAAATCTCTTTCAGGGATCAAAACTTTTTTTCCTCCATATTACGAATATCGTTAAATGCAACCCTTTTCACTTCCATCAATCATAATTTGAACATCCAAATATCTTTTTATGGCTTTCCCAAAATTTATCATTTTCCTTCTTTGTAAAAATATTTCCCTACATTCATCTTAATTCCATTATAATCAACATCATAGCTTCCATTTTCCAGCGACAAGATCTTCTCCCTGTTTTTTTCAGCATAATCAATACAAAAATTGAATATCCTTTGCCAGGCTGCTGTTTTTGCAATTTGTCATTTATATTTGTAAAAAAATCATTTTATTTTTCTCCTTTTCTTCATTTTTTAGTCATTAGATATTTTCAATAACCTAAGACTTTTTTTATCTTTACAAGGATTCAAGACCCCTTGCTTTTAAGATATTTATTTTATTAAATTCTAAATTTCTATGATTATCGAACAAGTATTTGTAAAAATTTAAAAATTCCAATAAATATAGCACTATTTTTCCTGTAAAACATAAAATTACAAAAAAATTATTTAGAAAGATTTTTAATTCTATCCAAATTTGAAGTTGAAATCCTGTATATTTTTCAATTCACAGCTTTTTTTAGCTTGTAATATGCTGAATGAGAGTTGTAAGATGTATCAAAAGATTACGATATCTGAATTTTTTTAATTTATCTGAGTTTCTAAAAACAGCTGTAGCATGAATAAATTCTATCTTAAATCCTTTTTTTCCTTCGCATATTTTTTTCAGCTTTTTCAATAACTTTTTGACTCCATCTCCCACCAACTACTTTTTACATTCTGATTCGTCAAGTCTATCGTTTTTTTCTTCTGACAACTCTTTTTATATTCACATTTTCAACTACTTCAATATTCTCATCCTGTTCCATATTTTTCAATTTCTTTTTTTCAAGACTTTTTATCCGAATATTCAATTTTTTTCAATTTCTTTTTTTCTGTTTTTTTCAATAGTCTTTTCAGCCTCTTTATTCCTGTGCTTTTCTCAAATCTTCCTTCAACTTTTTATTTTTCTTCTTCAAGTTTGTCACAAATAGAATTTAAAAAAATTTATTTTTCCTGCTCAATTCCCTCAATGTCAGTAATTATCTCTTCCAAGTCCCTTTCTTTTTCACTAACCTTATACGAATTTATATTAAAAAAACTCAAATCCTCTCTTAAAATTTTTTTCTCATCAAAAAAATATTCCTTCATTTTTTTCATCAAAAAAAGCTGATAAATTCTGCTGGAAACATTAAATTTTCTACCTTCTTCATCAAATTCTAAACCATATTTTTTTGTGATAATTTTTCCCAAATTTCTCTTCTTAACATTTTTATATTTTTTTCACTTATACTCTCTTGAAATTCCTTCTCAAAATCCTCATTTTCCAGTTCTTCCACAGCTTTTTTTCAAAAAAATGTCTCTTTCCCCAATATTTCCTGCTTATTCTCTTTCCAATTTTTCAATATATTTAAAATATTCTTTCTTGAAAAAAATCCAAAAAAATTCAACCAGTTTATTTGTACTTAAAACATACATTATCATTTGCTCTGGATTCAATCCTCTTCCGTTTACCCTTAAAAATTTTATCCCTCTGAAATTCCCTCAAATAGTCTTCTTTCACAAAAATTCAAACATTTCTTTTCGACATACGAATTATTTGTTTCTATAATTTTTTTTCTCAAAAAAATCTTTATTTAACTCATCAATTTTTCCCAATAATATCAATTTCTCTCAAAAAAAATCAAATTCTCATTAAACGGTTTACCAAATTTCTTTTCCAACAGCTCATTATTAAAATTATCGACTAACAAATCAAAAAAATATTCTCATTTATAGATTTCAATTTTTTTCTATCAGTAACGAAAATTTTTTTCATTATTTCTTGTCATTTTTTTATCCCTTTCTCCAGTTATTTTTTAATTATAGCAAAACTGATTTAAAATTGAACTCAAAAAGTTGTGGCTATGTTTACTAAAAACCCTAATTATATGATTCTTAATAGCTAATTTGAACAGATTCAAGCATATTTGTAAAAGTCGATAAAATCAAAAGATATGTTCAATAATCTAAATTTTTTTATCTTTAAGGAGTCTAGATTCCTTACTTTCAAAATATTTATCTTATTAAATTCTAAGTTTGTGTAATTATTGAACATCAATTAATCCAGTATTTTTTTAAAATTACAGCTGTCTTTATCATTTTTTTATTTTTTTCTAAAAATCTCTTTTTTTCCAAAAATAATTTTTATCAATTTTGCCTTTTCAAATTTTTCATCATAAAAAAATCCTCAACCGTAACAATTTTACTATTTTTTTATTCAAATTTTTTTCTCCCAAAATCTTTTTAAAATATGGTCGCAAAAACTTATTTATTTCAAGTGCGGCTTTTATTTCTCCTTTATTTTTCCCAAATATTTTCCAAATGTTCTAAAACAAGCAATTTTGTTCCATCAAAAGTTTGAATCGTATTTATTTTTCCAAATTTTAAAAACTCCCTTGTTTGTGAAATAAGCCAAGGATTTCCAATTATTCCACGTGAAAGTATTATGCCGTCAAGATTGCATGAAGATATTTTTTGCTTTATTTCAATAGGCTCAAATAAATCCCCATTTCCAAAAAATTCTATATTTCTTGGCATTTTGCTTAATCTTTCAACAATTTCCCAATTTGCAGTTCCAGAATACATCTGTTCTTGAGTCCGCCCATGAACACAGATAAAATCAAGATTATATTTATTTGCCAGTTCCAGAAAAATCTCAGGATTTTGAAAATCCTTATATCCAACACGAATTTTTAAAGAAATATCAGCCTCGATGCCCTTAGTTTCCAAAAGCACCTTATCAACCACTTCAAAATTCTCTAAAAGTGCCGATCCTGCCCCATTTTTTATAATCTTAGGCTGCGGACACCCCATATTTATATTAATTTTTCTAAATCCAAAATCCTTCAATTTCAAAATTCCAGAAACCAGCTCATTTTTATCCCCACCAAAAATTTGAGTCCCTGTTTTTTCCTTATCATCACATTTCAAAAGCTCATTTACAGTAATTTCATCTTCACGATTCAATAAATTAGCATTTACCATTTCAGTAAACAAAAAATCAGGCTCAAACTTTTCAAGTATTTTCCTAAAAGAATAATCAGTAACGCCCGCCATCGGAGCAGCATATATTTTCATAAATTCTCCCAAATCCTATTCTTCTCTAACTTTATTCTTCTTTAGCCATTTGTAAAAGCATGTAAAATCCAATTAATTTTTCATTTTCCAATTTTGCCAAAAATTCCTAATTTTTTTAATAGATATTTTCAATAACCTAAATCTTTTAACTATACAAGGAGTTAAAATCCCTTATTTCAGGATATTTATTTTATTAAATTCTGAGTCTAAGCAGTTTTAGTATAAACTCTTATTTCTATTACTTTTTACTTTTACAATTATTTATCCGTTTTTATTATATATTCAATTTCCTCAAAAAAATCAAATTAATTTTTTTAATTTTTATCTTTAAAAGCATTTTTGGATTTTATAATATTGATTATTGACTTTTCAAAAAGTTATAGTATACTTATAACGAAATAAAAAAATTCAATATAATTCAAAGTTTTCTAAATTTATTATAAAAAGGAGAAAATTATGAGAATAAAAAAACTAATTATTAAACTAGGTGTTATTTTACTATTATTTGGAAGTGTCGCCTGTAAAAATAAAAAAATACTGAATTGGAAAAGAAAAATTGCAAATTTAGAAAAAGCAAAATGCTGAATTGGCTAAAAAGGCAGCAAGAGCAGCAAAAATTTAGTAAGTATCAAGACAAATGAAATAAAAAAAGAAAAAGGCAGAAATACCTTCAAAAACCTAAAAAAATTTTCAAATTATGAAGGAAAATTAGAAAACAGAATTTCAAACTACGAAGCCAAAAGAGATAAAATAAGCGATGAAAATGGATGGAGTGTTGAAGAAACTCAAGCAAATGAAGCTCTTAACGAAAAAAATTAGATGATGAGCTTACTAAAGTTTACAATTTAATTATGGAAAGATTGCCAGAAGGAAAAAAAAAGTAAAACTTTAGAAATGAACAAAGACAATGGCTAAAAAAACAAGAAAAAGAAAAGTAGAAAATTCAAACAATGATGAAGATGGAAATTCTATGATGGGCGGAAGAGCAGCTGCAAATGTGGAAATAATGACTTATCAAGAAATTACAAAAGATAGATTATTTGAATTTGCAAGAATGTATGACAATATGGATTAATAATCTTTTTCAGAAGGAAAAAGCAACAAAATGAAAAATAAAAATTTTTTTATACTAGGAATTTTAGCACTAATATCAATAAATGCAAATGCTGGAGAGGCAAAAATATAATAATAAAATTGCAGATGAAATAAAAAGGAATCAGTTCTCAAAAATATTTATGACAGTAACAATAATTATGCTAATATTTACTATAGCAGTTATGATGATGAAGATGATGACTATTATTACTATGATGAAGATGAAGATAACGACTATTACGATGAAGATGACAAATGATGATGGAGATTATTATTACTATTATGAATATGATGAGGAAGACTAGAACGATTTAGTTTTTATTTTTGAATAGAAAAATTTATAAAGCGACATGGAAATGTTCGCTTTTTTTGATTACTTTAAATTTTAATCATTTATAAAAAAATTTTTATAGTATAATAAAAAAACGTAAGAAAAATTAATAAATTATTTAGAGAGGAAGATTCAAAAATGAAAAAAATCTTATTTTTATCAGGAATATTACTTTGTTCACTTAATGTAATAGGAGCAGAAAGAATCACATCAGGATATTGTGAGGGACGCGGGAAAAATTTTGGACAAACAACTTGATTACGATTCATATTTAACAATTTCGACTAAATATAAATTATGTCGTATTAATGGCGTAAAATATACTAATATTAGAGTTAATAGAACTATAAAAAAATGTTAATTTTCAAATTAGGTTCACGAGAAAATTATTCAGATGGGTTTAATTGTGTTGCAATAGATTACGATAAAAAGGATTTTTAGAGATTTATCGTACTAATGCTGATGAATGTTAAACTAATAGAGTTAAAAATATTATAAAAAAATTTTTAATGAGGGTGTCTCAAAAATTAAAAAAATAATTTTATTAGTAATAAATATTATATATTCTTAAAAAAATAAAGAAGTGCTATTTTTTATTAGTTTTATAAAAAAATACCTATTTTTGTTCAAACAAAAATATTTTTCAAAGTTAAAATAAATCAAAATAATATAAAGATATTGTATAATTCGACTAGAAATTTAAAAATTAAAAGTAAATTTTTAGGAGGAGAACAATGAAAAAAAGTATTAGCAATTGGTGTATTATCAGTATTGGCATTGGCTTTCTTGTACAACTGCTGCTGATGGAACTAAGAAAGTTAGTAAAACTGGAATTGGTGCTGGAATTGGTGCGGCTGCGGGAGCTGCTATTGGGCAAGTTATTGGGAAAGATACAAAAAGGTACATTGATTGGTACAGCTGGAGGAGCTGCAGTTGGAGCTGCTATTGGAAATATTTTTTTGATAGACAAGAAAAAAAGAGTTAAAAGATAAATTACAAGGAACTGGTGTAGATGTAAAAAGAACTGGTGAAGGTGAAATTAAATTGACAGCACCTGAAAAATATTACTTTTGATACAAACAGTTATGTGGTTAAACCACAATTTAGAAAATACATTGGATTCAGTGGCAACTGTATTAAAATACTTATCCCTGATTCAACAATCATAGTTTCAGGACATACAGATACAACAGGAACTGATGCAATTAATAATCCACTTTCTTTAAATCGTGCAAGTTCAGTAGCATCTTACCTTGAATCACAAGGAATTTCAACTTCAAGAATAACTTCACGTGGTTACGGAAGTAAACAACCAGTTGCAAGTAACGCAACATTAGCTGGAAGAGCTCAAAACAGAAGAGTTGAAATTGCTATAATTGCAAATCAAAAAAATAATTGAAAAATTTTTTTAGGAGTTTTTTTCAAATTGAGTTTTGAATTAGCTCCTTTTTTTATTTAATATTAAATTCTAAGTTTATATGGTCATCGAACAGGTTTATT
>BNJU01003650.1_pt1 | contig 59003 bp, 57 predicted proteins | sample 8539281 | NCBI WGS metagenome assembly BNJU01 (sample SAMD00202456, study PRJDB9452) | human saliva metagenome | isolation source: human saliva | place: Japan
AACATTGATATTTGGTCACAGTACAATCTGCTGTAAAGAATAACTGTTTGAAAGTTTGAATATTGACACCAGACAAAATAAACAATATTTGAAATGAGACTATCAATATAAAATTTATTAAAGCTTTTATGATAGGTAAATGTTGTTTAGAGTATTTATACGCACTTATTGATGCTAAATATTATTTTAAGTCTTTTAAGCCAGAAAGCAGAGATGAAATGTTGAAAATCTAGTCGAGTTTTAGTGATATTTTATTGTTATTGTTTACTGGAAGCAATTGTTATGCTGAGTTGACTAAGGAATTAGATTTAAACAGATTCGATAAACGCAAAAAGCAGCGTTCCCAAGTTGTAATGAAATTGAGCATTATTTGGCGCACCGAACTTATTTTATGGATAGAATAGAGCAAGAAGCGACGAAATTCAAACTGATGCTCAGGAAATGCTTAAGATTGCAAACCAAGCTAATTTCTGTAAGAAAGAAGCTGGAGTGGTGATGACCTGGACCTCCAAGTTACCGACATGCCCTCGAACTGTCAGGTCTCTGACAATATTATTGTAGACACAGAGGAAGAGCTACATATGTGATATGGTCAATTCTGGTGCAGTATATTACGTATTGCAGCACGATTTTAATTGGAATTTACTGAGGAAGGATTTTTCGCGAAAGCATTTAAACGCAAATAATTAGATATGAAGATAAGGAAATAGATTCGCTCTAAACTATTGTCTTTACAGGAGTAAAGATGTTAATGTGATTCAAACAATCTAGATAAAACATTATCTATTCATCAAAATAATTGGCATTTAGAGGTTCGAGGAAAGTCTAAGAATAGAACAGCATAGAGTTTCTTTAAAGGATATCCATTAGATGGAGATGCATTGAGGTAATTTTCGCAAATGAGTGTGATAAAATTGAAATTAAATATAGCAAGGAAAAGGTCACAGGTTATTCTGCTCACAGCCATTTTCTCGTCAAAATTATCTGGCACAATTGAAAATTATGTGGATGCTTCCCGTGACATTAGGAAGATAATGGTATCACTAATGTGTGATAAGCCAAAATATTCTTATAGTCTTTGAAAGAGTCATTGCGGAAGAGATGACAGAAGTAAAGTTGTTTGGAGTTGGCTCAGAAATGGAGTCTTTGACATCTCTGAGCATAATTTTAAGGTACCTTATATCCATCCGAAAATATTATTTTACAAGGAAGGTCGTTAAGATTCTTCATTTTGGTTTAGAAGGAATTATGCAGTCCTATACCTTATACTCTGTGAGGACGTTTCTAATGAGCTACAAGGCGTGGTTGTCTCTATTCTACGACCAAAACTTGACCTTTGAATTAACACATGATGGTATAGCTGCAATACAGAGATTCATCGTACAGGATATAGCTGCATGTAAGACATATGATGAAGTAATAAAATATGTTAATGTAGCTTTATGACAAAGCTTATCAAGAAGAAACAGAAAAGCATAGCTGTTTCAAAACGAGCGTTGGCGTATCATGGAATGAATTTTAGCGTTACAACTGTTGCTTTTAGGAGCTTTGTGCAGCATACTATTTTTAGTCTACCTGTTCAGCGGCGCGACAGTGGATGCACAAAGTCATTTTTATTTCTAAAACATTATGATGATGGCAGGATGACTTACATTCTGGCAAAGTCGTTTAGGTAAAGAAGCAAAATATAGTTTTAGCGTCCTCTTATGTTCATTTAGATAACTTGCTTGAGGAGCAGAAATCAAGCGTTTTAAATACAATCACTCGATCTTAGCGAGGAAAAATCTAGATTATTGGATTTATCTGGAAGTGTGAGACTATAAAAATCCTAGATTTAGCTCAGAACATTGGGGATGACCAGTTGGACCCCACATCGCTTACGGTACTAATTTATAAAGGAACAAACCCAGGAAGATACGACATGAAGGTGCACGATTAAGGAATATCGCAAAGAAATCGAAGAGCTTTTCACTAGTGTAAAGTAGGTGAAGAAAAAGATGAGTAGAGAAGATAAGAAATCACACACACAGAGAACTGGTTTCTAATAAAATTTGAGGGCAACGAAGTAGTTATATTTGGCGCGAGTTCCTCTTTACTCACTTTATGGAAGGGCGACAGTGTTGGACGCAAGGACTTTTCAACGTGAATGATAGTAAGGTTCACTCTCACGGAAAGAATCAACCCGGAGGAAAAATATCATGGAAAATAAGATCAAGTGTTTTGTCCTGAAGAAGAGTGACATTTCTGTTAGTTACATTTCTCCTCCAAATCAAGATTTTATTATTTCAAAAGAGAAGGAAGCAAATCTCCTCCATTCACCTCGAGCCTATGTTTTGATTCTCCAATGGTAAAACGTTTATCTCTATCCAAATGGCTAAAGTGTCTTCATTTGAACGAGCAATTGATTTCTTCTGATATTATTTCGACTTAGGAGACAGTATTTTTGCAGAGAACTATTTTATAGAAGTGAGAGGCAACCAAATGGCAACTCTCATCGTTCTTTGAGAAAGCAAACTCAATAGTCAAAGTGTCCTGTTGGAAGTGAGAAAAGCCAATTTATCGATCTAATTTCCCAGTTTATCGTCGTAGCCCTCGAGTACCTCACGATATACGATGACAACGTCAGAGAACAGAAAACCTACAAAACTCAACAAAACCTGTATCGCTATTTGGCGAGCAATTGTTCCACCTTAGGTATGAATAGTTGCCTTTCTGAATTGGTAGTGGCTTTTAATGGGACGAAATGCCATTATGATGTTGAGTACGATGAGTGTTTTCACAGCTGCATTTTCAATTACGAGTTATTTTACTTGACAGTAGTATAAACAAAATAAGATAACAAGGTAGAAGATTACGAGACGTATTTATTAAAACACCATCCACTTTACATAAGCATTATGCAGAGGAAAAGAATATTCTATTTTATCAGCAACCAAATATCAATACGTTAATTGATATGATTATGCGTTATGATGAACGTCTCTATGAACGCTTACCTTTTAATGAGGATTTTATGACTGTCTCGCTTGGCTTGGGAGATATTGATAGTAGCCTCAAACTGATTATCAAACAGACTTTTTAACCAAAGATAAGCTGATGCATCTCAAGATTTGTTACAAAGACTTATGAGAAACAAAAGGCGTCTTGTTACAACAACACTTGCTCAGAATATTGTTATTAAGGTTAACATGACATAGGTTGTTTATCCAGCAACTTCTTTATTGCAGTTGCAGCTTTTCATTCTTATCACGATGTAATATTTGTTAATTTGACTTCGCAGGAAGATTATGATCAAATTTGGAAGAAATGGCGGTTTTTACCTCATTTTCTGTTACCAATGATTAATGTTCGTGGTTTTGTACATGATGATCGTACGAAAGACGTTGTGCTGTGTTCGTCAAGTATTACAGTCTCGCATTCAAGACAAGAAATGAAGAAAGAACCTTTTTACCCTTTGTGATTGTGATTGTCATTTCAGACGATCGTTTGCTGTCTGGTCATGCCATCAACGAAAGTCTTTCACGTATCAGATTTCGGCTTTTGAGCACTGTTATTTGGGTAAAAGAAAAGTCGTCGTCACCACCTGAAACGGTAACAAACGTCTATTGATCGAAGAATGGAGATACAGCAACTAATCAATCAACAGAGGAATATATGTAAAACTCAAGTTTTCACTCCAGTATCCGTCGATAGATGATTATGAAGGTGCTGTTCGTAGCTTTAAGTAATCTAATTCATGAGGAAACTCACGTACTCCTGGATGCAATTACATTCTTAGAATTGCATAAGGTAGAATGTTGGGACTCTGGGCTATCTAGCCGATGGGCCTGAGGAGATACATCAAAAGAGCCTTTGCTGTTCCACTTGGGGTTCGAGGAAAAGATGATATTGTCTACTTGAACTTACAGCGAGCGTGCTCATGGTCCTCGCCGGCCTTGTTGCCGGGACAACGTGGACTCGCGTAAGTCGGAGATATTACAATCTTACATTTTATCGCTAGCATTAAACTTTAGTCCAGAAGATATTGGTCCCAATGAGACTTTAAAGGTAGTGAGGGATGGCAAATCATTTAAAGATTTGGCCACATTTGATGGGCGTTATCACAAACTCCAGATGGAGCAGGAACCAGCGTAGCTTTAGCTTCCCATTAGAGCAGAGTTGCAAAAGCGTCAACGCCTATTTGGTAGATTTGGGGTCGAATCATATATTAATGGATATACAAAATTATACAAGGAAGGCCGCTCCGGAATAGAGGGAGATTTCCTTACCGGAGCTGCTTCTCCACATCTATTATTTTCGATCTCGGATGAAGTCTGCTGAGTTGAAGCAAATGAACTGAGCGCAGGACAGAGCTCGTAACAATGGCGCGTATTAAGTGTTCTCAGGAATTCATTTGATTCTAGAAGCACTACAGCGCCTCTGAGCAGCACTCATCAAATTTTGGTCTCACTCTCGATTTAAGTTGGCGCTCAAAGTGCGGCGGAAATAGCTGATTCAAATGAGATTATAAAACACCAGATGCTGCAAGTATTATCAGCCAGGTCGTGCTTATTTGCAAGTCGGGAAATACGAAATATATGAACTATTTCAATCAGCATGAGTGGAGCATACGATATGCAACCAACAGCAGAAAGCTCGTAGTGAAGAAGTTGACACAGGTTTTGGATAATCAACGAGCTGGGGCAGTATGGAACTCGCTACTACAGATTTGTCTTATTTAGAAGAGACGGTTAGCACAGAGGCTATTACCGATGAGACTGAACTAGATGCTGTTGTAGAGACATATGCTCAACACGCAAAGAATGTGATCTTTTGTATACCAGCTAAGCTATGTAGTTACCTCCGCTTGATGAAGATATTACGTCACCAATTTTAACTACGAAATGGACAGAGAAGAAACTTCACAAAGCTCCTTTTTGCTCTAATGGATATTCCTTCAGAGCAGGCTCAGCGGATGTTAGAGTTTGATTTAGAAGATTTAGTCACAGTATTTATGCTTCTCCAGGGTTTGAAAACTCAAGCGCCAGACGCTAGTTATGAATTTTGCTCGGCTTTAATAGACCGCATCAAATGCATTTTTGAATCTGTTTGATTTTTGGAACGAATGGACTCCTCTGAAAGTCTCTACCGCATGTGCAGATATTGCTACTTTAGATGATGCCGAAAAGCTATTGAAGCTCCTTAAGAGTTTACAAAAAGAAATACAAAAACGCCGTGATTTATTGGCGGAATATGGAGTTACTTTATTGAACAGTATGAGCAGAAGACAGGTCAGTATTTACCATTCATTTTAAATATTGTTGACTTATGATACTGTATGTGATCATCCACTGAAAGTTCTGTTGAATCCGCTTTTCATCAGGTGTTGCGTGAGGGCGCAAGCTTAGGTATCTATTTGATAGCAAATAGTTCTTCGGAAACACTAACTATGAAGTAGTATGAAGTAAATTTTGCTACACAGTTTGTTTTGTATTTGGTCGACAAGGATTCTTAGATCTTATTGGTTTTGATGCTCTAACGATCAAGTAATTCCTGGTCGTGGTCAGATTAGATCTGAAGAACCTATTCGTTTTCAAGTATACCTTGCAACAGAAGGAAGTTCCAATCTTGAAAGATTGCAGAGTTTAGAAAACGCTATTGAGGTAATGGATAAGTTATGGATGGTTTCAGACCAGAAGTTGTTCCAATGTTGCTAATGAAATTACTTTTTGAGCAATTTGAAAATGATGTAGCTGTCCAAGAGGAACGGCAAAAATACAATATTCCAATTGGTTATGATAAAGAACAACGTCGGTCTGCTCTATCGAAACCAATGAACTATGAATTTATTCTTTCTCATGGATGATACTCCTTCTCAAACATATAGTATTGAGCTAATGATATTATCTCGCTTTTCAGAGTTTTCCGGGAAAGTGATCGCGTAGTGGTTGATACTGATGGACGTTTTGTTGGTATGAATGAATACTTTGATACTAGAATTGAGGAGACGAATATTAGCTATTCACTTTGCGAACTATTAGGCATTATTCAGTCTGGTAAGCGTAGAGAGCAACCAATGTTTGTTTATCTTCCAGATATAAACTTTAGCTGGTGATAGATTGTACTGATGGATAAAAGATGTAAACTACTTTGTTCACAAAATCTTCGTCGGTCAACATTCATTTGATTTTCCATGGTTATCGCGGATAGTTAGTAAATTCACGCCATTCTTCAAACGGCTTTCGACAAAATGTTCCAATGGGAACGTTTGGTACCATCTTTAACGAACAGAAAGTTGTGCTCGGTACTCAATAATGAACCATTGTTGAACTTAATGAAACACAGTTCGTTGGTAGAAGTGTTCATCGTTTGAGAATTCCGCAAGAAAAATAGGTACACTAAAGCTTCCACAATAATTTCTGAATATGCTATAATAGAAGAAATCCTACTATTTGTAATAATTATAATAATTGTAGGATGTATATTATCATGGAATAAATTATAAATATTTTTGATGATAATGTTAAATCAATTTAGGAGAAAATCCATAATGGGTATAGGAAAAATCACTTGCTTAGGAAAGGCTTACGGCTATTTTATGTATAGTAATTACTGTAGGACTTCTTATCTATATGGGACAGTCAGATAGCCTTTTCTTTTGTTCTAGGAACTAAAGAGAAGACGCATCTTCGTATTGGGATTGTGAATCAAGACGAAGGCGAACAGTTAAATAGCGCTCAATACAATTTTGGGATGATTTACAAAATTAATGGCGAAGGATGAGAAAAGGCAAGCTGGAAAGTCATGTCTAGGGACCAGGCGAGAGTCAGCACAAGGATACCCGCTAGAAGCTATCATTTACATTCCTAAAGATTTTTCACACAATATATTGCAGCTCATCTAGTTTTAACCTGAAAAGGCCAAAATGTACATATAAAGTCAAAAGATTCTGCATAAAAAGAACAATCACTTGAGATGGCTCAGGCAGGTTGAGATTATGTTAATAGTTTAACCAGAAAACGATTCGTCTGTACTCTACAGTGTCATTAACAACCTTGATGATGCAAAAACTTCAGATGAATACAATTGTTGGTGATGAGTCGGATATCTATGATTCTTTATCTACTTCAATTGTTCAACCTGCTGATAGAAGTATCAAATCAATAGATTCGATACCTCTCAATTGCAGAGAGTGTTCAGTCTTCTAATAGATCATTTGAGCAAGCGACATCAACTTTCAAAACTTCAACTGCTGATTTATTAGAAATGCTGAATCTTTGATTGGTCAAACAGATCCAATTTTAAAGTATAAGCAAGTTCAATCACAAGTTGCTAATCATAACGCTCAGGTGGCAGGAAACTCTGTTAAGAATCAGCTATGATAAAGATAACAAATTATACCTTGACCTTTATAAAATTCAATAAGTTATTTACATCTTTTGGGAATACAGAATCACCTACTGAGCCAATGAACCAGATTCTTATTTGCTTCGTTTAGCTACACATAGAAAGTTATAATGATAAAATAAATCATTCTCAAGAGCAGATTGAGCAATCTCAAAGGAACTGGAGTCCATTAAAACCTCTTGAGGGTTCTCGTGACCAAATTTCTCAGAATTATTTTAATGGGTGCAGGTTAATACAAGTTCTTTGGGAGAAGATAAAGATGCGATTTAAAAGCTGTTAGTGATGGTGTGGATAAAAAGATAATGTGAGGCAGGCGTTGGCCAAAACAGGTTGTTAATACTATCAGATTCAGATGAGTTGCCTGGAGATTATACTACACTATGTAAATAGTACAATTGCTTCTATTAGTGTTAATTCTGGAGATTACGCAACTCTTATTTAATAAAACTAAAAGAGTTTGGGGCTTTAACAGATGACCAAATTGCTTCATTATGCAAAATTAACTTATTATTAGCTATGCTGTTAGTTAGTGCTACTACTGGCTCAATGCCAGGCTATACTTTTATAACTGGTAGCTAATGATTCTTTGCCGTCAACAGATGCAAAAACAGTTACAATGGAGCATGTTTACCCTGAGATGACTCTGAAGGAAATGGGGGTAATAAATATATCTGCAACTACTATCCGTGCATGACGAATATACAGGTTCAAGGTGCTCAGGAGCTCATGCCAGTTCCAGTGTTGATAGTATTTCTGAACCTACTCAGTCTTCAACTGCAAATCAGCTTTCTCCTAATTATGGTCTCAATACGGTTGCATTTCGATCTTGAGATTGCAGTGAGAGAATACCTTACAATACAGTTTCTTTTATGATAACAATAAGGGAAATGATGCATTAATTAAGACAGATTTGTCTAATATTTTGAACAACTATCTAGAATTGATACCGCGGCAGCTACGATTAAGAACCTATATGGAAGTCCATCTTCGTCCTACGATATTGATATTGCTAATCCAGCAGCAACTCCAGTGGCAAAGATGTATGGGAACATTGCCATCATCTGTAGCGGATAAGCTACACTCAGAAGATGTGGACCAATATAGACAGTCAGGGATTGACCTATATGTTAAGTTAAGTGCAGAGATAAATCGACTTGCAGAAAATACTACTCTCTTCCACAACTGACAAAAGCAGAAGATTACCGAATGATTATTTTGCAGCAATTGTTGGAGAACTATCTGATTGGCATCAACAAGCTGTTGACGATCTAAATAAACAGTATGAAGAGTGGAAGAAAATGGTCCAGAACTTCGGAAGTTTCTCAACAAGTTCTGGTGACAGTTTATCTAATAATAGACTTTATACAACGGATGATAGTAGTAATAGTCTGCTAGATATTGTTACAAAGCTGGCGTCTAATACTGAAATACATCTGATACATTACCCTAATGGAAATGCAATCGGATCTATGGATACGCAATTTAACACTTTAGCAGAGCAAGCTAAAAGGGTCCAAGGAGAAGTGAAGGAAGTTCACCAACAAACAGAGTCGCTTATTAAGAATCAGGCTAAGAATATTGAAGATAGTACTGATTTTAATAAGAACTTTGGCGAGTATTATCGAATGCTCGTTCAAACGGAACGGATAACCAAGCTGTTTTGAATTTCTTATCCAATCCTGTTGTAACTGAAAACAAGCCAATCTGGTGTTTTATCAAATACTCCAACATGGGTTTACTTTACTCGTAATCTTACTTTTAACCAACATTGCCATGGGTCTATGACAATTAGAGAGTATGCTCATGAAAAGAAAAGAGAAGACGGTTGAAAAAGAAGAAGAGGAACAATTTGAATAGGTAGAATCTAGCAATAGAAATGCTACTGGAAGTTGTAGAAAGTAATGATGAAAACCAGTTTTAATATTGTGTATATCATCTATACTTAGCTTCGTTTATTCTAATGGTATCTTAAATTATTGATAAGGCTGTGATGAAAATGTCACAGCCTTATTTTGAATAGATAAGTAAAAGATAGAAACCTAATCTCAAGATCAAAGCGACAACATAAAAATGAGAATTGAGGCTCAAATAGTTGTTTTTACTGATTTCTCAAACACTTTAATAAATTTTTAAACAGACTGCTGCTTGAAATATTAACTAGGTGGACTAAATAAATATTTCTTTATAGATTTTTATAAAGAATGTTGCATACCTTCAAATTTTGAGATCAACTTCCTTTTTGCTTCAAGAATTGAAGAGGTGCTATTCAGCTATTATCCATTTCAAAATTTTAGGTGGAGAAGTTTTGGGCTCTATGTCTTTTTGCTTGGGTTTTGCTCAACAATTAGTATAAAATATAGCTGTTTTTAGTTTTAGGAGGCTAACTTCAGTTTAGATCTTACTACGCATATTGACTTCCACTTTTTGTACTAAAACAAACACAGAACCGTCTTCTAGGTTTTCATATCGGGCTAAAAGTGATAAAATAGTAGGCAGGAATTGGAGAGACGAGATGCCAAAAGAAGTGAATTTGACGGAGGCATCGAGGTACTGGCCCTTACGAGAAAAATATCTGGCTGCGGAGGATGTACTTTTATACAGAAAAAGCTTGATCTATGCGATTGAGCTCGTCATAGTGGGCAGTTTTCGCGGGTCAGGAGCGATCTTATATCGTGCATCCCATTCAGGTGGCAGGGATTTTGGCCACGCTCAAGTTGGACGCAGTAACGGTCGCCTGCGGTTTTCTTCATGATGTGGTCGAGGATACCGTGCGACGCTGGATGATTTGGAAAGAGAGTTTGGGACTGATGTGCGCGTGATTGTGGATGGGGTTACCAAGCTGGGTAAGGTCAGCACAAATCCCACGAGGAGCAGCTGGTAGAAAATCACCGTCAAAGATGCTGATGGCCATGTCGGAGGATATCCGGTTATTTTTGGTCAAGTGGCAGACCGTCTCCACAATATGCGGACGCTCAAGCATCTGCGCAAGGATAAGCAGGAGCGGATTTCCCGAGAAACAATGGAAATCTACGCACCCTTGGCTCATCGCCTGGGGATGCAGTATCAGCGGGAGCTGAAGATTTGTCTTCCGTTATCTCAATGAAGTGGAATTTTACAAAATTTCCCACATGATGAGCAGGAGAAGCGTCGAGCGTGAAGCTCTGGTAGAAGAGGTGGTTCAGAGATTGAGACCTATGCTGGCAGAGCGCAATCTGCACGGCAAGATTTATGGCCGGGCCCAAGCATATCTACTGATCTCATCGCAAGATGCAGGACAAGAAGAAACGTTTTGATGAGATTAATGATTTAATCGCTATTCGCTGTATCTTGGATACTCAAAGTGATGTTTATGCTATGCTGGGCTACATTCATGAGCTTTGGCGGCCGATGCCGGGGCGGTTCAAGGATTACATGCCAACCGCAAGGCCAATGGTTACCAGTCTATCCATACGACCGTTTATGGCCCCAAAGGTCCGATTGAGTTTCAGATTCGGACCAAGGAAATGCATGAGGTCGCTGAGTATGGGGTTGCGGCTCACTGGGCTTACAAGAAAGGTGTAAGGGACAGGTAGACAGCAAAGAATCAGCCATCGGATGAACTGGATCAAGGAGCTGATGGAGCTGCAAGACCAGTCTCACAATGCCAAGGATTTCGTTGACTCAGTTAAGGAAAGCTATCTGGCTGAGGAAATCTGCGTTCACACCGGATGGAGCAGTGCGTCTCTGCCCATGACTCCGGGCCCTCATTGACTTTTCGCCTTGCAGATCCACACTAAGGTCGGTGAGAAAGCCGCAGGAGCCAAGGTCAATGGCCGCATGGTACCCCTGACAACCAAGCTTAGGACAGGGGATCAGGTGGAAATCATCACCAACGCTAACTCCTTTGGCCCTAGCCGCGACTGGCTCAATATTGTCAAGACTAGCAAGGCCAGAAATAAAAATCCGTCAGTTCTTTAAAAATCAAGACAAGGAGCTGTCTATCTCCAAAGGGCGGGAGCTCTTGCAGGCTCAATTTCAGGAGCATGGCTATGTAGCTATTAAGTACATGGACAAGAAGCACATGGAAGAAGTCCTGCAAAAGACTAGCTACAAGACCGAAGAAGCGCTTTTTGCAGCCATTGGCTTCGGTGAAATTAGTGCCATTAGCATTTTTCAACCGTCTGACAGAAAAAGAGCGCCGTGAGGAAGAACGAGCCAAGGCCAGAGCAGAAGCGGAGGAATTGGTCAAGGCGGCGAGGTCAAGGTCGAAAACAAAAAGATACCCTCAAGGTCAAGCACGAAGGCGGTGTGGTTATTCAGGGGGCGTCTGGTCTCCTCATCCGGATTGCCAAGTGCTGCAAACCCTGTACCGGGCGATGATATTGTCGGCTATATTACCAAAGGACGTGGTGTAGCCATTCACCGGCAGGACTGCATGAATCTCAAGGCTCAGGAAAAATTACGAGCAGCGGCTGATTGATGTGGAATGGAAGACAATAACACAACCAAAGAGTACACGGCTCACATTGATATTTACGGTCTCAACCGGTCTGGCCTCCTCAACGATGTGTTGCAGGTTCTGTCTAATACCACCAAAAACATTTCAACAGTTAATGCTCAGCCGACCAAGGATATGAAATTTGCTAATATCCATGTTTCCTTTGGCATTGCTAATCTGTCCATGCTGACGACGGTGGTGGATAAGATTAAGAGCAGTGCCGGAGGTCTACTCGGTCAAAGCGGACTAATGGTCGATCCATTTCGGAAATTATTATCTAGCTATAAGTTACCGTTAAATCAAAGGAAAAGATATGAAAATAGTGATTCAGCGCGTGAAGCGTGCTCAGGTCAGCATTGACCAGCAGCTGCGCAGCAGTATTGGACAAGGCCTCCTGCTCTTAGTAGGAGTCGGTCCTGACGATAGTCAAGAGGATATGGATTATGCAGTCAGGAAGATTGTCAATATGCGGATTTTTTCCGATGATGAGGGCAAGATGAACCTGTCTATCAAGGACATTGCTGGAGAGATTTCTGCTCAATTTCCCAGTTCACTCTGCATGCAGATACCAAAAGGCAAATCGGCCAGCCTTTGTTAAGGCTGCTCCGCCAGAGATGCTAGCAATCTTTTATGATGCCTTCAATCTTGCCTTGCAGCAGGTGAGCTGACTCGGATGGGGATTTCTTAGGGCAGACATGCAGGTAGAGCTAGTCAATGATGGGCCAGTAGACCATTATCTTGGATACAAAGAATCGCTGATGAAGAATGAAAAGGAGTTTGAACACTAATGTTCAAACTCCTAATTTTTCTTTGAGCTTCTGCAGCAATGAATGTATAGTTTCCGACAACATTACTAAAAATCACCAATAATTTCTTGAGGAATGACTTTATTTGATGGTCGTCACTAGCTGATTGATAAGGTTTATCGCTTCAGCGGCTCAGTGGAGTTTTTCGAAAAATAAGTCATGTATATTTTTCTTCAAAAATGTTGAGGTAATAGCGTGCAGTTGGTTTTTGCAAACTCTAGCATTCTCTTTTTCTCCAGTGGTGCAGTCTGTTCGTTTAGGGCGAAGAGCAAGTCAAAATAGGAAGCAAAAATTCACTGCTCACGGTGATTGATACTGAGCAAGATCCTGACGCTTGAGCGCTTTTTCTATTTGTTTGGAGAAAGCTGGCATAGCTTGATCTGAGTAGGAGGAGCTGCTTCTTAATAATATTCTTTTTAAGTTCAGCTGGATAAGGCCGTCTGTACTTGTTCTGAAGTGCTTCATAGCGACCATTTCGGTCGTAGATGATTTTGCTGTGGAGCAGATTGTGCCACATACAGGTGGTATAGGCATTCTGGACTTGGTGGTCTCAGGGACTACAGTCTGCAGGTCTTCATCAAAAGCTGTCCAGTGTACGGTAAATGAGCTCAATTTCGATCTTGCTCTTTAGCACACAGTCATCCTCTAGTTCCCAAAATTGATTGCCGATTTCCATGTAGGAGCAGTACTTGCTGAGGATATCGCGTCTAGTCATGGGAGCAATGGAATCTGTCAAGTAGATATAAACATCATAGTCTGAGTCTTTGTCAAAATGCTGTCCAGCACTGAGAGCGCCGAGAACAATAGCTTCCACTTGATCTAGCTGGGAGAATTCTTTTAAAAAGTTGTTGTGGCATAATTTTTCCTCACTGATTTTTTGACATCATTGTAGCAAAATGTAAGCGGGTTGGCAAGAAGGAAAAATGGCTTTTGGCATGGTTCTGAGCCTGTAAAATTGAAACCCTGAGGGGATGGGAAGTGGATGAGCAGGAGTTGGAAGAATTTGACTCAAAAGAAAATCATCTGGGATAGATAGGTTGAAAATTTGACTTTGTGTAATAAAATTTTAGGACTTTTTCTTTCTTTAACTCATCGCCTTATTTTTATTTGCAACTTTTCTTAGATTTTTGAGATAAGTTTTTAAAGAGTTTTTGACATCATTTAGTCCAAAAATGATGAAGCATAGTCAGGCAAGAGGAAGTAGCAATAATCCTTGATTTGTTTATGTTTATGATTTCTATCATTCTTTAGAAATATTTTAGAATTACTTTATAAATTCTTTGAAGTTTGTCTTGTATAATCATATTAAAGAAAAAGAAAGGAGTCTCTTATCATGGGAAAAATCTAGTTCAACAGATGCTGGATGCTCTGATTCAAATCGCTTTTGTTTGCTTTTGCTTCCTTTTGTTTGGTGGTTGATAAGTGCTAGAAGAAAAAAGTCCATTTTTAGAATGGCTTGGCTTAAAACCACTAAAGATGCTGGCAACCGGAAAGATCTGGCTGTGGATTTTGTTGGGTTCGCTATCTTTCTTGCTTCTTTTCGCTTTTTGCTAGTATATCCTGCTGTAAAAAATCTGGATACAGCGACTTCGAATTTCTCAGGCCTTGGCTTTCAAGCCTTGCCAGCTGTTCTGATTTATGGTATTTTTCAAACTTCTCTGTCGGAAGAACTGCTATTCAGAGGTTTTCTTTTAAAGAGAATGGCTAGTCGCTTATCCTTTTGTAGGTAGCCAACACCACAAGCTGCTCTTTTGGTCTGCTCCATGGCTGATGTCTATAACAGTGCTCTCTTGGCAGCAAACCCCTGCTCATCATTTTTGTGTACGGGTGGCATCGCGGCCTATATGACTTTGTCAATGAAAAAGAAATCTGATGGCTCCATTTTAGCTAGCTGGATTATACATGCTTTAGTAAATGTGATTACGGGTAGTTTATTTGCTTTTATGCTGATTTGATAAATCGATAATTTCACTTCAAATCAAAAAGTTCCGATTTTCCTTGAGAATCGGAACTTTAGATTTAATGACAGGTGAGCAAAGGTTTAGGTGTAAGTCAAAACGAAGCTGCTTCTACTGATTTGCAGGGTTGTCCAGTTTCATTTGCTCAAAAACATAAAGGAAGAAGTCTTTCGAAACTTCGAAATGTCCGTATCTTATCTGAGAAGCATATTGGCGCCACTGAGGATGTTGTCGGACTTGCTCAATAGGGCAGTCTTTGACAGGCTGGTAGTAACTGACATCTCGCCGAAATGGGACAAAGCCTTCAAACATCTCTACTTGGTAGGCAGTGTCATCTAGAATCTTGCCAACTGCTGTAAAGGCCTGCAACTTTTCTTGACCGCTCAGTTGATACTTGGGACTGTAGTACAGAAGATAGTCCCCTTTTTCATTCGGTTCAGATGGTGCTTTCTACCATGGCAGACTTGGCAAAATCCACCTTCTACACCTCTTAGTACATGTTCTTTTGATACGACACCAACTCCAAAATCTAGTCATTTTCTGCCTCCAGTTCCATTAAGAGTTGATTCAATATTTCTGTTTTATTTCCTAATTTTCCAAAGAACACCTGATCAATGCCTTTCTACTAGAGGGAAGGGCTTGGTTGACCTTTTGCAGCCCCATATCTGTTAGAAGTATGATGTTGGCATGGCTGTCCTTGGGATGGACTTCCCGCATGATCAATTCTTTTCTTGACCAAGAGGCGGATGATTTGGGATACGGTCATAACATCCATGTCAGAAAATCGGGCAATATGGGTCTGACTCACCCATTCTTGCTGACGCAGAAGCGCTGCAAGAGTGGTCAGAACGACAAACTGGGGATGGGTCAAATCAATCGTTCTCAGTTTGTTTTTTATCAGCCCATGCCACTTGTGGTAGGTACGGATAAAGAGCAGACCAGTTGATTTTTTGTATTCATCCTTGTAGATGGAGTTAAACTGCGATTTTTCCATTAGCTTTCCTCTAGATATTTTTATAAGTACACTTATTGTATTCTGACATTTTATTTTTTGTCAATAAAAACCCAGTTTAGACTAAAAAGTCCGAACTGGGTTCTGTTTATAGTTTTTCTACATAAATCCGTTGGGCAATCATAGGATTGATTTGGATTTCTTGGGTTTCTGTCTTGAGAAGATAGACCTGAGCGAAAGAATCGTATTGGATGAAGGTGATGGTTTGGCCGATTTGCAGGTTATATTTTTCCAAGTATTTGAGCAAGTCAAAGTCGTCGTGTACGCGTTTGATGATATAGTCGCCAGGGGCAGAAGCCTCTTCCAGAGTCAGTTGGTTTCTTCGTCCAGAAGCTCTCCCTTGGCTGGGATGGTACCTCCGTGTAGGACAGGTCTTGGGGTACTGGAGCATGGCATCCAGACGCTCAACGAAAGCGCTCAGAAACAGTGTGCTTCTAGGGACTTCGGCTTCCTCATGAATTTCATCAGTCGAGTAGCCGAGATGGTTGACCAGAAAGACTTCAATCAGCCGGTGCTTGCGGTAGAGGTCAGAAACTAGCCTTAGTCCCCAAATCAGTCAGCAAGTAGCCGGCTTTTTATCCTCGACCAGAAGTTCTTCCGCCAGCATCATCATTTCGTCACAGCCGGAGGTGAAACCCGCATGAGCTGGGCGATTTCTTTTGATTAGTGATTTTTGTGGCGGCTGCCAATCTCATAGATACACTTGAGATAGTCTTTCTTTATTTGGGGTCATCTTGCATCCTCGCTGAACTTTCTATCCCTAGTATAACAAAAATCGCTGCAAGAATACAGTGTCTAAGCCTTTCTTTGATGTTTAGATTTTCTTCATTGTGATGGTCGCTGGGGCGGCAGGAAGTATGGTCCTTACAGCATGGATGCGACAGGATGCGTGCCGACAACGCTAGCCATGGTTATTTCTGGAATTACTGGGACAGAAGTGCTTCCGACAACCGTTGCGGATTATCTATATAACCATACCAATGAATTTAATAAAGATGGATTTGGTACTAGCAGCCGTGGTATTGTCCGAGCTGCCCAGCACTGGGATTTGACGACTGAGACCCTGTTTACAGCTTCTGCAGTCAAAGAAGTGCTTTCGCAGGGGCATCATGTCCTAGGTGCCGTTGGTACTAGCATCTTTGCCCATTATCCAGTAACTCATGAGCTGGTTCTCAAAGGCTATGACAATGGAAAAACCTATGTCCGTGACCCTTATAATGCAGCTAATAATGGCTGGTATCCAGTAGACTATCTCTTTGGAGTCAAGAGTGTAGATCCGACGGATAATACAGAAGGATCACCCTTTATTGCCATCAAAGGATAAGAAATTCGTGAATAAGAAGACCGCTCGTTGCTTGACGGGCGGTTTTCTGCATTCTATGACTAGTATGCTTGCACTCGTTCAAGAGTTTATCGACAATGATCAGTAAGAGTCAAGTTTATTATGCAATAGATAGCTAGACACACTGTTTTTGGAAGTGATGGAGATGAGATTCTATTTGGACATATTTATGATAAATGTTCTCAAAAAACATGTAAATAGTTTGACAAACAAAGCTTTTCTCATTATACTATTAACATATCAGGAGGAAACCCATGAAAAAAATCCAAAAACATGTCATTCTAGGTGCAGCAATTCTTGATGGTACTGGCATTGCTCACACTGTAGCTGCAGATACAACTCCAGTGGATGCAAATGCATCTGCAAACCAAGATAAGGCTCTATCTGCAAGCACAGAGCTCTTTCAACAGCAAACGGAGCAGGTCAATCAAGCTGAAGCGTCTGTTGACCAAGCCAAAGAACAGGTTACAGCAGCTGAGACTAAGGTTGAAACAGCTAAGAAAGATAATGCTGATACAAGTGCACAAAAATTGCGGAAGCTCGCAAGCTGTGACAGAAGCTGAGAAGAAAGTTGCTCCCAGCAGAAAACGCAGCCAATCAAGCTCAAGCAGCTCTTGATACAGCTAAAAAAGCAGAAAACACACAGGCGACTGTAGCTCAGGATGCTCAAGCTCAAGCAGCTAAGGCACAAACTGAAACCCAAGCTGCTCAGGATGCTGTGAATGCAGCTCAAAAAGATGTGGACAGCAAACTGGTGAGTGAAAAAGGTAACGAAGGCAAAGGCTGAGCTTGACAAGGCTAAAAACAACTTAGCTTCTACGAAGATCAGTTGAAGACAGCTGAAGTGAAGACGCTAAACGACAAGCAGTCGATTGATCAAGCCCAAGCAGATATCAAAGCAGCTCAAGCAGAAATCAAAGAAAAGAAGCGAAAGCTTTCGTCTCAAGATCAGGTTCACAATACTTTTACCCTATCGCAGTATATATAAATGCAATTAAAGTGCAATATCAACGGTACAGCTAAATCGATCACCTGAGAGCACAAGAGACATCTAAAGAAGAAGCTACCCAAAATCCAAAAACTAATTAATTACATTAGTAGTCAAAAGATGCGCAACGCATGAGTTAACATCAATGCTATTCCAAATGATGTTCTGATGGAAATTGAACTCATAGCACAAGATTTGCTAAATCAAATCCTGCAAGCAAGCTGGTACAGGGCCAGTCAACACTAACGCAAAATAGTATTGATTATGCAGCAGCTCTAAGCCAAGAGCTCAGTGAAGATACATATGGTTTCGCAATCAAATAATGACACCTAACTCTGCACAAGTAGATGTATCTATGAAGTGTGGTTACAAATTTGGACTTGACTAAGTTTGGTCATAGAGACCACGGAGACTTTTCAGTTTGAACTCGGCCCTTATCCTGTTCTAGCTAATCAAGAGAATGTCTCTGTTGACTACTTGAGGCAGTTTACGATGATGTCATTTCAGACTGTTTGACATAAAGAGAAAGGTACTAGAGATGGATTTGGGACCATCTAGTGCTCAAAAAGGTAGTGGACACATTGATAGGATCATGAAGTAGCAGTGTGGGATGTTGGTGTTTGTAACTATAGTACAAATTTAACCGAATTCACTTTGCTGTCCTGCGAAATAATGACGGACGTAACGACCCTTCCAAAATTACACCAGCCTTTGATCAATCCAAATGCCAATAATCAAGAGTGCAGACGCTGCTCGTAAAGATTTAGCGCTTTCGCAAGTTGGTTGGACGCTACTCAACGTACGTTGACAAATGCTCCGAACAAAGCGAGGAGACAGCCCCATTACTGCGTGAGGTTATGAAAATCACTAAGGACAAGTTGGCCAAGGCGGAACGTACTTACCAAAACTGAACTGAAAAATAGCAGAATTCGGCTTCTGAAGCAAAGCAAGCTAAGCTTGCAGTTTTTAGCTAAAAGCTCATGCACAGCTTTAAAAGAAAAGAAGCAGCTCAAACAGGCAAAAACAGCTGAGGAAGCTAATGCCAAACTTGCTGAATTGAAGCAGCTACAGCAACAAGCTCAAGAAAAGGCAACTGCTGCGGCTAGCAGCCTGGAAGAGGCTCAACGCGCTGTTCAAGCTGCTAAAGACTATGACTCGCTTGCAAAACGCCCCCTGCTCTTCTAAAAGAAGCAGAAGCAGCTCTCAATGATGCTAAAGACTAAGTAAGGAAGAAACCTATAGAGTTGAAAACTGCCAAACTTGAAGCTTTGAAAGCAGCCTTGCAGCCCTTGAGGCAGACGAGCCCAACCAACCTCGTTTCTAAGAATGAGCGAAAGGTTCTGAAAGTCACTACAACAGGAGTGAAGAAGGAAAGAAACCAGTTCAGACCTATCAGGCCCGGCAACTCTTCCAAAAACAGGTTCTGCTGAATCATCTCTAACACTTGCAGGTCTGGGATTACTCGGGTATGTTGGACTAGTACTTCTAAAACGTCAAAGCTTGAAGCTAAGTCGTTGCCAAAATCGAATTCTAGATGAATTGTCCAGTCGTGAAAAGTTGGACGACTCATTTACAAAACTACATGAGAGAGAGGCGGTTTGGTCTTCTTTTATTTATCGAGTGATTTGTTAGAACATTCTATTGTTAGCACTCCAAGGATTCATAGCTTGTTCTTTTGCTATCATGTGAGTTTCAGATAAAATCTCAATTGTTCTATGTACATTAGGTTTTTATTATAACCTCGACAGTTTTTGAACTACTATAGCTACAAAGAAAGGAGTGGGAGTCATGTATCTGAAAGAAGGGAAAAAGAGCAGCTCTTTCAGCAATTGCAATCAATCGGCTGGTCTCAAACAGCGCTGGAACAAGTTTTTGCAGAGATTAGCGTGCAAGGGAAAACAGTGCCAGAAGAAAGGATATTACCTGCAGGAGGCTCAGCTTTTGGCAGTCCCTTTTTCAAGAGTCTTGGCTGGCTGAGGAGTGCTCAGAACAGCAGGTTAGGAGCTCAGAGCCGCTGGTTCTGGCTATGGATAGCTGTCGGATGTCCTGAGGAGCTGAGCGGAGAAGTCAGAGACGGAGCATTGCTCGCTCGGATTGCCCCTGAAACCCTTGCACCTCATGATGGCTTTTGAAAATTTTCTAAGGACCTTGCGCCAGGCTTTTCCAGCAGATGATTTTAGCCAAAAAGGGATGGCAATCAAAAAGCTTAAAGCGCAGCTGACATCAGTTTCAGCTATGTCATTTCCCTGCCAGCAGGCCCAGTGGGTCAGAGATCACTACCGTCAGACTGGTATGACAGATGCAGAAGCCTTGGCCTCCTATCTAAAGGATTGGTCTGCGCTGCCTTATAGCTTTTCAAGAATCTCTCGCTTGCACAATAAAAGCCTACATTGATAAGAGGTCAGAGCAAGCTGTCTATCCGGATGGTCAAGCTAGTCAGGCCAATATAAAAATCCTGATTGATTTTCATACAGAGTTTATTCTGGATCAGATAGGCCGTTTTCTCAATATCATCGATCCAGAGGGGCCAGCCAAAATGGTATTGTGAATGGCGCCAGCTTTAACTACGGTGAGCGCAATCGTCCGGGCAATCAGGCTTCTCATACGCCGCTGATGTCAAAACGCCTGCAGTCTGGGATCCTCGCTTTTTCGCAGTCTTGTCATTGAAAATGGCGGCTGCAAGTTCAAGTCACCTCAGAATAATCGTGAGTCTGCTGGGCTATCGTTCGGCTCAGGCCCTATGCTCGAAAGGGGCGGAGTGCTTTATAAACAGGTAAAAGCGCAGAGATTGTCTCAGTCTCAAGAAATTGCTGGATCGACCATCCGTCTCTTGCGTTTCTGGACTTGGTTCCGTCAGTTTCTGGCAGAAGTTGCATATACGGACTAGTAGATCCGTATTTTTATCTCTTATAAACTCTTAACTGCTGCAATCAGCCGCTTTGCATAGTCAGGCTCGGTATTGATATTGTCAACATATTCAGCGTAGGTCACAGTGTTGTTTTCGTCCAAGACAAGAACTGCGCGAGCCAGGTGCTCCATTCATTGATGAGGACAGCATAGTCACGGCCGAAAGAATGGTCGAAAGTAGTCAGAGAGCATGACAGCATTCTCAATGCCTTCAGTGCACACCACTTACCTTGTGCAAAAAGGCAAATCAACTGAAACCGTGATAACAACGGTATTATCTAAAGTCAGAGAGTTCTTGATTGAAACGGCGTGGCCTGAGTCGAGCAGACACCAGTATCGATAGATAGGGATGATGCTCAGGACTTTCTTTTTGCCAGCAAAGTCAGCCAGAGTTTTCTTTGATGTAGGTCAGGTGTCATCGGCTAAAATCATGGGCAGTGTCGCCGACTTGCAGTTGTTTCTTCCAGTAAAGGTTACAGGGTTTCCGAGAAAAAGTTGTCATAGGAAGTCTCCATTCATGTTTGATAGCTTCATTGTACAGCGAATAAGTGATTTTTCGAATAATTTGACTGGAAATTTGAGAGCGACTCCATGTGACAGTCCTTCTCCAAAAATAAAGAGGTTAGGATTTTGTCTTCCTAACCTTTTATCATTATTTGGCCAAGCCTTCAGAAATTTTTATCTAGATTGTATTTCATCACTGCTAGTAGTTGTCGCCTTCTTTCGCCTTCATCAGCGATTGAGTCGGTAAAGATTTTAGCGTGAGATTGGGATCTTGGTGTCTTTAGAAACAGTCTTCATCGGACGGTCGTCCACACTTGATTCGACAAAGAGAGACGGCACTTTTGTCTTGCGTAGTTTTTCAATCCAAGCTTTTGATTTGGTCTGGAGTTCCTTCTTCTTCGTGTTGATTTCCAGATGTAGGCCGACGGCACGTTGTAGGCTTTAGAGAGACAAATGCAGCCTTCGCTGGTCACAATCATTTTTCTTTTCTTCTGGGATGTTGTTGAATTTCTCCTTGGCCTCCTTATCCAAAGCGGTCAGCTTTTTCCACATGCTTTTAAGATTTTTCTCGTAAGTAGCCTTATTGTCAGGGTCTTTTTCAATCAAACGCTTGGCAATGTTTTGCGCATAGATAATGCTGCTTTTCCAAGTTGAGCCAAGCATGGGGGTCTTCCTTACCCCTTTTCACTTTGCCCTTCAGGTAAATGACGTCAACGCCATCGCTGACAGCATAAGTAGTCCTTGTTTTCTTCTTATTGGCATTTTGACCAACTTGGTAAAACCAAGCATTACCGCCAGTTTCCAGATTGATACCGTTGTAGAAGATGAGATCCGCTTGAGAAGTCTTTTTGACATCTTCAGGCAGGGGCTCATATTCATGGGTGACCTTGCCATGACTGTCACAAGTTGTGCGGATCAATCTTATCGCCAGCTATATTTTTGGTAATATCAGCGATAATTGAGTTGGTCGCAACAACCTTGAGCTTGGACGAGTCACTGGACGCCTTCTTCTGATCGGAGCAGGCAAAGAGAGTGCAGACTGCTAGCAAAAAGCAGGATAAAAACCTAATTTTTCATGGGATTCCTCCATTAAATTTTTTATTTTTAGTTTAGGTTGGTTTTAGGTTTTAAATAGCGTTGTAGGGCAATAAAGAAAGAGATGAGAAAGATGAGGGCCGAGGTCAGGACAATGCTGGATCCTGCAGCGACATTAAAGCTATAGCTGATAAAGAGTCCCAGCACAGAAGCCAGAGCTCCCAGACCCTGAGGACAGCAGGATCATAGTTTTCAGACTGTTGGCATAGAGGTAGTGCCGTTGCTGCCGGCGTTATCAAGAGAGCGACAATCAGAATGGTTCCCAGCTCTGCATAGCTGTCACAGAGACCAGGGTCAAGAGAATCATCAGCAGATAGTGATAGAAGCTGACCGGCATGCCCATGGCTTGAGCCAGCAAGGGTCAAAGAAGTAATCAATAGCTGTTTGAAAAAGAGGGTGATGATTAAGAGACAGCTATTCCGACTCCAATACTAATCCACATATCAATATCCTGAGACAGCCAAGATATTCCTCGAAGAGAATATGAGAAGAGGTCAGTGGAGCTATTGGCAACGCCGATTAGGATCACACCCAGAGCTAGGGAAGGATGAAAAGGTAATCCCCAATGGCCGTATCGCTTTTGATAATGGAATTGCCCTTGATGTGGTGATAATAATCGATGCACAAAGTCCGAAAGTGATGGCTCCGATAAAAGAAATTAACCCTAAAATATGGAGAGGGCCACACCGGGCAGAACCGCGTGAGAGATAGCATCCCCCATGAGCGACATGCCGCGCAGAATGATAAAGCAGCCGACAGCTCCAGCAACAATCCCAATGACGATGGCTGTGATGAGGGGCATTTTGCAGAAAGTGAAAGTCCCGCAGCCCTCGAAAGACTTTCTAAAATCATTCTAGTCACCTCCATTCATAAAGAGCTGGGAGCCGTAAGTCTTTTTCATATTGTCCTTGGTAAAGCTAGTCTCGGTAGGACCAAAGGCAATCAGCTTTACGATTGAGCAGGATAACTTGGTCGAAATAATCAACAACCTTGCTCAAGTCATGATGGACAATCAGGATAATCTTGCCTGCGGCTTTGAGACTGCGCAGTGTAGACATGATAATCTCTTCACTGACAGAGTCAATCCCGACGAAAGGCTCGTCCAAAAAGATACAATCCGCCTCTTGAACCAAGCAGCGAGCAATCAAGACCTGCTGGAATTGGCCGCCAGATAGTTGGCTAATCTGGCGCTCTGCCAAGTCTTCTAAACCGACATTTTCAATGCCTCAGCCACCTTGTTCCAATGGGAACTCTTTAGCCCTGAAAAAGCTTGAGCTGAGGGTAAAGTCCCAAAGAGACACTCATTTTGACTTTGATAGGAAAAGTGATAATCAATATTGATCTTTTGCTCATATAGGCAGACCCGCTGGAGAGAGTTCTGCAGTGGCTTTTGATCCAGCAGAGTCTGGCCTTGGTGGTCACTAATCCTAGCATGCCCTTTTGAGCAGGGGTGGGATTTTCCGGCTCCGTAGGGACCGATAATCCCATGTAATGGCTGGCTCCTTAATGGTTAATGAAAGGGCTCAAAGAGCCCAGCGTATCCCTGATAGCTGACAGTCAAATCTTTAATCGTAATCATCTCATACACCTCCATAGATTATATACATTAAAACAAAAATTAAGTCAAGTTAATTTTTAATAAATATTTATAAAATTAATATAAGAAATATTTGAAAAACAAGTAGATTTTTGATAAGGTTATATCAAAAAGCATGAAAGCGAGAAGAAGATGACACGACTACAAGATGATTTCTATGATGCGATTAATGGCGAGTGGGCTAAGACGGCGGTTATTCCTGATGATAAAGCCAGTGACGGGCGGTTTCATGGATCTGGCAGATGAGATTGAGGAACTTATGCTTTGCCACGACTGACAAATGGTTGGCTGGAGATGGAGTGCCAGAAGATGCTATTTCTGCAGAACTTTGTTGCTTACCATCGCCTAGCAGCGGATTATGACAAGCGGGAAGCGGCTAGCATTGAGCCTCGCGTGCTATACTGATGAAATTCGCAACCTAACATCTTTTGAAGACTATGCTTCTAAGATTGCTGATTTTGAGCTGGCTGGCAGCTGACTTATTTCCTTTTGTGTGGCGCCTGACTTTATGGATGCCCGAATCAATGTCCTCTGGGCGGATGGACTCGGGAACTATTTTGCCAGACACGACCTACTATGCAGAGGACCATCCGCAGAAGGCTGACCTGCTTGCAAAAATGGCGCAAGGCCCAGGAAGATCTGCTAGCAAAATTTGACTTTACTGAAGAGGAAATCAAGGATCTCTTTGGATAAAGGTCTTGAGTTGGATGCTGTTTTTGCTCAGTATGTTCTCTCTAGTGAGAGAGTTCTGAGTATGCTAAGCTCCACCATCCTTATAAGTGGGACGATTTCAAAGCCTTGGTGCCGGAGTTGCCTTTGGCAGATATTTTTCACCAAGTTAATCGGTCAAGAACCGACCAAGTTATTGTTCTAGAAGAGCTTCTGGAAAGCAGCTAAGGATATCTATACAGCCGCTAACTGGGACAAACTCCATGCTCTGCTGATTCTCTCTGCAGTCCGCAATACGACACCTTATCTAACAGATGACATCCGTGTCTTAGCAGGTGCTTATCATCGTGCTCTATCAGGGACTCCTCAGGCTCAGGACAAGAAAAAAGCAGCCTTTTACCTGGCCCAAGGTCCCTTTAATCAAGCTGTTGGTCTTTGGTATGCTGGTCAAAAGTTCTCACCAGAAGCCAGGCTGATGTGGAGCAGAAAGTGGCGACGATGATTGAAGTTTACATCGCCTGGCTTCAGAATGACTGGCTGACACCAGAAACTCGGGACAAAGCTTGTCAAAAACTCAATGCCATCAAGCCTTATATTGGCTATCCTGATGAGCTTCCTGAGCGTTACCTCGAAAGGTTGTAGATGAAAAGCTGACTCTCTTTGAAAATGCTCAGAAGCTGAGCCAGATTGATATTGCTTACAGCTGGAGCAAGTGGAATCAACCAGTGGATTACAAGGAATGGGGAATGCCAGCCCATATGGTCAATGCCTACTCATAATCCGCAGAAAACCTGATTGTCTTTCCAGCAGCTATCCGCATGGCGCCTTTTCTATGACTTGCACCAGTCCTCATCAGCTAATTACGGTGGTATCGGAGCGGTCATTGCCCATGAGATTTCTCATGCTTTTTGATACCAATGGCGCTTCCTTTGATGAAAATGGCAGTCTTAAACAACTGGTGGACGGAGCACGACTATCAAGCCTTTACCGAGCGGACTCAGAAAGGTTATTGACCAGTTCGAAGGCCAGGATTCCTATGAGGTGCTAAGGTCAATGGCAAGCTGACCGTTTCAGAAAACGTGGCAGATTTGGGCGGTATTGCAGCAGCCCTAGAAGCAGCCAAGCAAGAAGCAGATTTCTCTGCTGAAGAATTCTTCACTAACTTTGCCCGCATCTGGCGGATGAAGGGTCGGGAGGAATATATGAAGCTCCTGGCAAGCGTCGATGTCCATGCGCCAGCCAAGCTTCGGACCAACGTGCAGCTGCCAAACTTTGACGACTTCTTTACGAGCCTTTGATGTGCAAGAAGGAGACGGCATGTCGGAGCCCAGAAGAGCGGGTGGTCATCTGGTGATGCAGAGATAAGAAGCTTATCGCATCTTGCTCAGATCAAAAATAATCGAGTGCATTTCAATAGTCTGCTTTTGTTTGTGAAAGCAGGCTATTTTGTCAAAGAAAATATAAAGCGTTTACATTTCTATGACCTTGTGCTATACTGTAGTTGATAACAAAACAAACAAAAATATCCAAATAGAATAGATTTCAAAGTGTTTATTAATGAATAATAAAGAAAAGAGATGTTCTTATGGTAAAACGATTCATTAGTTCAAATGCTTCAGAAATTTTAAATATGACTGCGCCGGAGCTGAAACAGAGCATCAAGGCCAGTGAGGGCCGCGTTATCCTGTCTGAAAACGTAGCTTTTAAAGAATCTTATATCGGTGATGTGACCAATGCAGAGATTGCTCGGTCTTTTGGTGCTGACTTGATTTTGCTGAATGGGATTGATATCTTCCAGCCTTTTGTAGCTGGTCTGGATGCCAAGGAAGATTTTGTTGAGGAGCTGCACCGCTTGGTGGGTCGTCCTATCGGTATCAATCTAGAGCCGGTGGACAGTCAGGCCCAGATGGCAGGAGAACGCCTGATTATCGATGAGGGGCGTCAGGCTAGTCTAGCGACCATTCAGCGAGCAGAAGAGCTAGGCGTTGACTTTATCTGCCTGACGGGTAATCCGGGAACTGGTGTCACCAATCAAGCCATTATTGACACTCATTCGAGTGGTTAAGGAGAATTTTTCAGGCCTGCTGATTGCGGGCAAAATGCATGCTTCAGGTGTGGATGAGCCGGTAGCAGACCTAGAAGCAATCGCTCAATTTATTGAGGCTGGTGTTGATATTGTCCTAGCTACCGGCAGTCGGCAGTGTGCCGGGCTTTTGACGAGCAGGACTTGAAGCAGATTGTCCGACTGGCCCATCAAAAGGGGGCTCTGGTTATAGAGTGCGATCGGTACCCAGCCAGAGAGTGCTGATGAGGATATTGTCAGCAAATGGCTATCCGCAACAAAATCTGGTGGTGTAGATATCCAGCTATATCGGAGATTCATGGGCTACGGCTGTCTGGCTCTGTTGAAAATATCTTTGCTATGAGTAAGGCTCTCAGAGGGCAGCGCCACACCATTTCCATGATTTCACGTTCGATTAATAGATAGTAAAATGGGACAGACTTTAGGGGATAAGCTCCTAGAAGGCCTGTCTCTATTTTTATAAAAGAAAGACCGAGAGTTGATGTCTCGGCCTTTATAGGTTTTCCTTTTTATCAAAAATTCATGATAGACACAGAGGCTGACTGCAGAGCGGGCAATGCTGTATTTAGAGTAGAGGGATAATGACAATCTCTGCTTGTTTTTGCTTTGGAAAGAGGTACTTCCTGCTCTAACTGAGCCAGGACCTGTTCGGCAATCATCGGGTAGGAGAACATTTGGCCGTCCAGATAAATCCTTTCGCTATCAATAAGCTGGCAGAGGTTGAAAATGAAAATGGCCAGATAGCGGCAGGCAGTATGAATCAACTCATACTGCCCTAAAGTCTCCTAAGCGATAGGCTGTCATCAGAGCTTGTCAAATCAATGTCATTGACGTCCCCTACAAGAGTCTTTAAGAGCGAGGTCTGGGAAGCCCTGATACAGGATAGCTGCTTTATCAATCAGAGCACTCCTCGCTGGCATAAAACTTGCAGGCAGCCGTGCTTGCCGCAAGGACAGCGCTCTGCCTTCAGGATTGATGACGGTATGCCCCACCTCCCCGATAAGATAATTTTCCTGACTGTAAATGCTGCCCTTGTACATGTAAGAGCAATGAATACCTCTGGCGACATGATAGACGATAAAATTACTGTCTGTCGGATGATAGCTAAAGAGGCGTTCAGCCATGTGTCAAACAGTGGGACTTTATTAGCGAAGTAGACAGGGAGGTCAAAAAGGCTTCTTGAATAGTCCGCAGGTTAATCTGTCCCCAGTGGGGATTTTTAGAAATGATAAAATCACTCTCAGAGATTCACATGTCCCCGGCAGCCCGAGGGCAAATCGCTGAGATGGGGTATTAGCTGTTCTTTTTTCAGAAAAATCTTGAATCAGCCGGATGATTTCCGGTCAGACGGGCCGCCCTGTCACCCTCGATCTGATAAGTCCGAATGCCGCTTTCTGCAATCTCACCGGTATTGTCAGCGATGACTATGGCCAGCTGTTTTTCAGAAATCTCAAAGCCTAGATAGTAGCGACTACGAGGCGCAATATCCAGCAGGGTTTTTCTCTGCGGCTCACGCTCTCGTCATTGAGCTCGCCCAGCTCCAGTACCAAGCCTTCCTGATCAGTTCATTGATGATACTGCCGGTCGGGCTGGTGTAATTTGAGTTTCTTTGAAATCATCAACTGAGAAATCTGGTCGTTTGCATAGAGCTGATCCAGGACAGTTGCCCTTAGCTCGTTTTTGTTTTCTAGTTCGTGTCATCTTGTCTCTGCTGCTATACTATCAAAAAGCTTAAAATCTCAAAATGTAAGCTGTTGACATAGTACAGAAAAATAGTTATATGTTTATAGAATATTAATAACATAGCGAAAAATATTCTGTTTTCGGATTTTTGTTTATATATTGAAAACAAATAGCAAGCGTCGTTGCAGGCTAGGTCAGATTCATAAAGGAGGATGCTGATGGAAACAAAACAAATTATGTTAGTCTGTGCGGCTGGGATGAGCACCAGTCTCATGGTCAATAAAATGCAGAAAAGCTGCAGAGGAGCGCGGCTTGGCTGCGACGATATTTGCGGTGCCAGTGTCAGAAGCAGAAGACTATCTAAGCGAGAAAAAGGTTGATGTCCTGTTGCTGGGACCTCAGGTCCGCTATCTGTTGGAGGATTTACAGGAAAAATTAGCTTCAAAAGGCATTCCGGTCGATGTCATTCCTATGACGGACTACGGAATGATGAAGGGGGATAAGGTCCTGGATCTGGCAGAGTCGCTCATGAAGTAGGTGCTCCATGGAAAAATAAAGATTCTTAGAGGTCGCTATGACCCTCATTATGTATGGCGGAGAGGCCAAGTCTTGTGCTATCGAAGCCATTGCAGCAGCTAAAAAGCAGGATTTTTGACCGAGCTCAGGAGAGGCTGAGTCAGGCTCAGAAGGCCCTGCTGCAAGCCCATCACGCTCAGGCTGAAATGCTGGAGCAAGGAGGCACAAGGAGAAAAGACAGAACTTAGTTTATTTATGGTGCATGGGCAGGATCATCTCATGACCAGTATCGCCTTTTGTTGATTTGGCAAAGGAGATTGTTGATTTGCATAAAAATTTTGATGAATAGGAGAAATGCAGATGAGTAGTTTGGTTGATAAAATGGCAAGCGCGTCTCATGCCTATTGCTAATAAAATCGGCAACCAAAATTTCTGGTTGCCCCTGCGGGATTCCTTTATTGGGACCATGCTCGTGATTATGACGGGCTCTTTTTCGCCCTCATGGTCAAACTGCCTTTCTATCTGACTTGCCAGGACAGTTCGGCTGGACCTGGATTTCCTCACCTTCCAGTGGCTGATTGATATTAACTGGCTGGTATTTAAGGGCAGTATTCCTATCGTTACCCTCTTGTTCCTCTTTACCTTCAGTCAATATCGCTAAGATTTACAATACTGATAAGGTGTCTGCTGGTCTGGTAGCTGTCGCTTCCTACATCATTACCATTGGTGGCTCAGTTACTAAAACCTTTGAGTTAGCTGGCAAAACACCAGGGCTGAGCAAGGCGATTTCAAAACTTCCAGAGCTAAAACTTGACGGCAGTAACCTGTCTGTGACGATTAACAGTGTCATTCCAGGTGACCAAATCAGTGCGCGTGGTTACTTTACTGCTATTCTGATTGGTTTTGTATCTGTTATCATCTTTTGTAAGGTCATGAATCGTAACTGGACGATCAAACTTCCAGATTCTGTTCCGCCAGCTATCATGAAGCCGTTCCTGTCTATCATTCCGGCTGCGATTGCCATGTATGTCGTGGGAATTGCGACCTACCTCTTTAATCTGGTGACAGGCGAGCTGTTGATTGACTGGATTTACAAGATTTTGCAGGCACCGCTTCTCAGCTTGTCTCAAAGCTTCTGGGCTGTGCTGCTCATTGTCTTTCTCAATAAGATTTTCTGGTTCTTCGGACTGCACGGCGGTAATGTGCTGGCGCCAGTTATGGCTAGTCTATTTGGTGTACCATGCTGGCCAATCTGGAAGCTTATCAGGCTGGGCATGCGATTCCTTACATGTGGACGGATAATTCTTTTCGGTGCTTTGTCTGGTTTGATGCGATTAGCGTTGCCATGCCATTCTCTGGCAATCTCGGAACAAGCACTATCGTGAAGTGGCCAAGTTGGGAATTTTCCCAATGGTCTTCAACATCGGTGAGCCGGTCATGTACGGTCTGCCAATCGTTTTGAATCCAATTATGTTTATTCCATACGTCCTGACGCCAATGGTCATGGTAACAGTAGCCTACTTTGCAACCTCTATGGGCTTGGTTGCGCCGGTTACTCAAAACGTTACTTGGGTCATGCCGCCGATTCTCTACGGTTTCTTTGCGACAGCCTTCGACTGGCGGGCAATTATTCTTTCGCTGGTTAATATCGCTATTTCGACCGCTATATATCTGCCCTTTGTCAAGATGGCAGATAAACAGGAGGAGCTTGGATAGATGGCAAAATTTGAAATTAAAGAAGAATTTTACCTGGATGGCAAGCCTTTTAAGATTTTATCGGGAGCTATTCAGTATTTTCGGCTTCATCCAGACCAGTGGCGAGATACCCTTTACAATCTCAAAGCTCTAGGCTTTAATACGGTAGAAACCTATATTCCTTTGGGACATTGCATGAGCCTCAGGAAGGTCAGTTTCAGGCAGAGGGCATGCTGGATTTTGAAGCATACTTCAAGTTGGTTGAGGAGATGGGGCTTTATCTCATTGTCCGGCCGACGCCTTATATCTGTGCAGAGTTTGACTTTGGCGGCCTGCCGGCTTGGCTCTTGAGATATCCTTCGATGCGCCTGCGGGTCAATCATCCGCTTTTTCTGGAAAAGGTCAGTCATTTTTATGACTGGCTCTTTCCCAAGCTTCTGCCCTATCAGAGTGATCAAGGGGCCCTATCCCTCATGATGCAGGTGGAAAATGAATATGGTTCTTACGCCGAGGACAAGGCTACATGCGCAGCATTGCGCAGATGATGAAGGTATCGTGGCGTTACGGTTCCCCTTTACTCTGATGGGACATGGATAGAGGCTTTGGAGTCTGGAACCTGATTGAGGATGATATTTTTGTGACGGGGAATTTTGGTCCCCAACCCAAGGGAAAAATACAGATAATCTACGAGCTTTTCATGGAGCACTATGGCAAGAAATGGCCACTTATGTGTACCGAGTTTTGGGATGGCTGGTTCAGCCGCTGGAGCGAGGAAATCGTTCGGCGAGAAGCCGAAGATTTGGCCCAGGATGTCAAAGAAATGCTGCAGCTAGGCAGCATGAACCTCTTCCTATTAAGAGGCGGGACCAATTTTGTTTTATCAGTGGCTGTTCAGCCCTGCAAGACCAAGGATTTGCCACAGATTACCTCCTATGATTTTGACGCACCCTATTACTGAGTGGGGGCAGCCAATCGAGAAATACTACGCTGTTCAGCGGGTGACCCACGAGGTCTTTCCCAGAGCTTGAGCAGATGGAGTCGATTAGCCGACAGGCCAAGACCTATGGCAGTTATCCGCTGCTTGGTACTGCAAATCTGCTGGATGTTGCAGCGGACATCACTGAGGAAATTCTGCTGGATTATCCGCAGCCTATGGAGCAGATTGGGCAGAATCATGGCTATATCCTCTACCGTTCCGATATCAAAAATCAATACCATGAGGAAAGGCTCAAGGCATTGGAGACTCATGACCGCTGCCATTTCTATGTCAATCAGGAGCACCTAGCTACCCAGTATCGGGAAGAAATCGGTGATGAGATGCTCTTTCCAGCTGACACCGAGCGGATTCAGATTGATGCTGGTGGAAAATATGGGGCGGGTCAACCATGAGTTACAAGCTGGGCGCACCCAGTCAATCCAAGGGAGTCAAGGGTATCATGATTAACCACCAGTTCCGCAAGGGCTGGAAGCATTATGCGCCTCAAGTTTGACCAGGAAATGCTGGCCAAGCTAGACTGCTACTCAGCTCCACCTGAAAGATGTCAAAGCACCGACCTCTATCGCTTTGAAGCGGAGTTGATGATATCGCTGATACCTTCATTGACTGCTCTAAGTATGGGAAGGGCTGTATTTCGGTCAACGGCTTCAACCTAGGCCGCTACTGGAATGAAGGGCCGATTCACTATCTCTATGTGCCGTCTGGCTTGCTTAAGGAAAAGAATGAATTTATCGTCTTTGAAACTGAAAATGTCAAGATTGAAGAGTTGACTTTGCTTGACCATCCAGTCTATAAGAAATGAGGTGTTGCGATGAAATATATGACAGTCGGAAATGAACTGGAAGGAGCCAGTCAGCTGGTTTTGGGCTGCATCGTCTGGCAGAGCATGCTCCTGAAGAGGTCGTTTCCGTTCTTGAAACAGCATTAGAAGTGGAATTAATTTCTTTGACCACTCAGATGTTTATGCTGGTGGCCAGTCTGAAGCCAAGTTTGCGCAGGCTCTTCGCTCGGCTAAGATTCCCCGGGACCGAGTTCTCATCCAGTCCAAGTGCGGACTGCGGGATGTTCACACCAACTACCATTTTGACTTTTCTAAGGATTATATCATCAGCTCGGTTGAAGGCAGCTTGGAGCGTTTGCAGACAGACTATCTGGATGTGCTCCTCCTGCACCGGCCAGATGCTCTTGTGGAGCCGGAAGAGGTGGCTGAAGCTTTCTCACAGCTGCACCAAGCTGGGAAGGTCCGCTATTTCGGAGTCAGCAATCAAAACCCTTATCAGATCGAGCTGCTGCAGAAGAGTGTGGAGCAGCCCTTGATTGCCAACCAACTGCAGTTTGGTCCAGCCCATACTCCGATGTTGGATGCTGGGCTCAATGCCAATATGCTCAATCCTTTAGCAATCGTTCGGGACGGTAGTGTGCTGGACTATTGTCGATTGCATCATATCACGATTCAGCCTTGGTCACCATTTCAGGTCGACTTGAACCAGGGACTCTTTATGGAGCATCCTAAATATGCTCAGCTTACAGAAACTCTGCATGCCTTTGCATCAGACTATCAAGTTTCTTTTGAAGCCTTAGTTCTCGCTTGGATTTTGCGTCATCCGGCACAAATGCAGCCGATTGTTGGCTCCATGAATCCGCAGCGAATTCGCTCAATGGTGGCTGCTTTTGATATTGAGCTCTCTCGGGCTGACTGGTATAAGATATACAAGAGCGCGGGGAATCCTCTGCCCTAAACTTGTTTTTGCAGGGAGATTATTTGTTATTCAGAATCAATGAAGCCTAAGAGCAGCGAATCGGTCTGCATATTTCATTGATTAAGCTCGACTCTGCACCTTATGAAAGGAGAATGATATGAATAATAAGTTTTTCTTGGCAAGGCCTAGCAAAATCTGCTTCTGCTGCCAAGTATGGAAGTGGCTTGCTGCTATGTGCTTCCCTCTTGTCCTTAGCAGCTTTGACGTGCGTCTCAAGAGTTGAAGCAGAAGATGTTGCGCCTGCCCCTGCCGCAGTAGCTGAAACGCCAGCTTCTCCAGCAGCTCAAGCAAGTCCTGAGGCTGAAAAATCCAGCTGTAGCTGAACCCCAAGCAGCTCCTGCAAAGTCAGGCTGAATCAGCTGCAGCCGCCAGCGAGCTGCCAGCCAGTCAGGTCGTGTCCGATGAGCAGAAGCAGCGCGCCATTGCTCAGATGGGAGCCAATCAAGGGGATGTCTGGGTTTGGTCGGAGGAAAATGTCGTTGAAGAAAATGGGGAGCGTCAAAAGCGCGGTCCTAATGGCGGCCCCGGCCAATTTAATGGCGGAGCCGTTGTGTTAGGCGGTCGTCCGACTTATGACCCAGCGGCTGATTGGTACTACCTAGCTTATAAAGGCGAAGGGATGACTGACGAAGAAGCGCAGGCTGTCTTTGACAAGGAACGCGGCAAATGGATGAATGAATTTGATCCTTGGGGTGTTGTGGATGGAAAATGACGGACAATAAGGCCAGCAATGCTTGGGCAGATGTTCGTAACATGCAGGCTTTTCGTCCTTCGGAAGGACTCCAATGTCTGGGAGAAAAATTGTGGATCACCCTCAAGGGGTTCAATGGGTTGCTCAGTTCAAGGGGAATATGTCCAGCTACGTAGGAGATGCGCGGCAGGAAGCCTTGGCTGGCGGGGGAACAGCTATTGAGGTATTACCTAAGCAGGATAGGGTTGCCCACTGGGGTTCTGATCAGGCTCGTGATATTCCGAATCCTCAGACCATTCGGGCTGTTCTGGTTTCTGTCGAAGCGCGTATTTCTGAAAAATCTGACCCAGATGCCAAGCTTGGTATTCAAGTTGGCGGTGACTGGAAATTTGCTGAAGAAGTGAGTAAGCCGCTCTGGTATCCAGGAGCTGGTCTGGCTGGTATTCAGCGACTGACCAAGGATTGGGCTCGTTACTATTTTGTCAGCCTCACTGGTATTCAAGATGCAGTCGAAGAAAGGGCCATTTCACAAGATGAGTTTATGAAGAGTATCGTGCCGCTGGCCGATATGGAGCAGGCTCCCCAAAATCAAGCCCAGCAGCCAACTCCTGCAAGAGCCTGATCCAAATGGGTAGCCAGGTGGAAAAATCTGACCCACAAAGCAAGCGGCCAGACGGACCTCAAGCAGCGTCTCAACAGCCAACTCTTGAGCAAGCTTCTTCCAAACAACTGCCTAAGACCGGCAGTCAAAGCAGTCTATTGACCAATCTGCTTGGGTTCGGACTCTTAGGACTGAGTGCTAGCTTCCTTGGCTTGAAGAAAAAATCTTAGGTTTTGCAAGCTAGAGGGAAAAATAATCTACAAAAAAGCAACAGCAGATTCTAGCTGTTGCTTTGTGTTTGATTTAGGTTTTTGCACGACAGGCTGTCCAAAATTAGTGCTTGCGCAGCTGGGAGTGACTGCAGACAGGCTCATGGTATTTTTGAGTAAAAGCGGCATCTTGGGAAATTGGAGCAGCCCCAAAATTTCTGACCGGTCTTAGAACCTTTGGCTGCTGTACGGAGCACCAATCCATGCTGGCAGCGAGGGCAGATTTTTTCTGCTTGTATTCTCTGTTTCTGCTGAGCAATGCTGTTAATATGACGCTCTTTGATGGCCTGCTTTCGCTTGGTCAAGGGCAGGAGCATACGATAGAGATCGTCAATCTGCTCAGGCGACAGGTAGACTTGACTTTGGCAGGCCTGCCGGTCAATTGTCCCGATCACTTGCCAGGTCTGAATAACCTTATGCCTGTCACTGTTTAGATGGATTTCCTTAAGCTGACAGTCATTGCCAAAGACGATATAGGAGTACAGGTTGGGCGTGTATTTGTTGAGATAGTAGCTCAGCCATTTGAGATGAACTTTATTTTGAATAATGGGATTGAAAAAAGAATGCTTGTAAGATTTTCCGCGTCCACCGGAAAGAACCTGAGTCCAGTATTGCTGATTTTCTGAGCCGAAGATCCAGCCCTTGTAGTTTTTTGACTCAAAAATGTAAATTCCAGATGGATGAATCAGTAAAGCATCAATCTCAGTGGTAGTGCCATCTTCTTTGAAGATATAGAGATTGTATAAAATCTTTTTATAGCCATGGAGCTGGTTCAGGACCTGACCAAGCTGGTACTCTCCCTGTTTTCCCTTGTTATATTTAAGTTCCCAAGGGGCAGTCTGGGTTTGCTGGAAATAGTCAGGCTCTTGGCTTTGGCTGGACGACCAATCCGAGTCTGTATCTTCTCGGTCTTCAAGTAGCTTATAACTGATAAAAAAGACGATGCCAAAGACAGCCACAAATGCGACGAAAAAGAATCCAAATCATTTCCTAATCTCCCTTAAAATCCCTAATTCGAGTATAGCACAAAATAAAGAACGAAAGATTTTTATAAGTGTAAAAACACAGCAATTGAACAATAGATTGAAAATGTGTCTAAAAATAGAAAGCTATCCTTTAAAAACTTATTTTCCAAAAATACCTCACAAACCTAAAAAATCATGTATAATAAAAAGACAGGAAAAGAATAGGAGTTATCATGTCTCAGGAATTAATCAGTGTTATCATCCCTGTTTACAATGTTGAGCAGTATTTAGCAGAATGTGAACAGCGTCTGTCGTCAGACCTATCAAAAATCTGGAAATTATTCTAGTCAATGATGGTTCAACAGATGCTTCTGGTCAGATTTGCCAAGAGCTGGCTGATCAGGATGCGAGGATTCGTCTCATTCATCAGGACAATCAAGGCTTTGTCCGGTGCCCGCAACACAGGGATTGAGCACTCTAGTGCAGACTATTTGATTTTTGTGATTCGGATGACTGGCTGCCTGAGCAGCATGTTGCCCGCCTTTATGAAAAGCTCAAGGAGTACGATGCGGATATTGCCATTGGTCACCACTCGTAGCTGTGCAGAGGATTCAGCCTTCCTCTACTATTCGACAGAGCATTTTGAAACCCCTCATACGCGAGAAGAGATAATCGAGGAGTACCCTAGACGGCGCATGCTGGACGGTGTCTTTCTCTGTGCTGGGCCAAGCTCTATAAACGTAAGCTCTTTGATACAGTGCGCTATCCAGTCGGCCGAGTGGCCGAAGATGCCTTCACAACTTATAAGCTCTACCTTCAGTCAGAAAAGATTATCTATCTCAATGAACCCCTCTATTACTATCGCTTGCGTCCAAATAGCATCTCCATGACTTGGAAATGAGCAGTGGTTCCGAGACTTGATTGTAGGTTTTGAGGAGCAGCTAGCCATTTTGGGGAAGCTGGGCTATGACCTGAGCTTCTACTACAAATACTACACTTTCCTGCTCCAATATTGTCGCGATAGCGCTGCAGCCGTCGGTATGCAGTCTAGTCTGGTCTATCAGGAAATTGAAAGCAAACTCAAACTATTTGAGAATAAATAAACAAGCTACCTTTCAACCATAGGGCTGAGAGTGTGGCTTGTTTTTTGGTGTTTGAAAATTAAAGACTAAAAATAACAATTAATGTCATGCTTCAAAAAGACATCTTGGTATTCAAATAAGTCTTCAGGGTGCAAGGCCTTGACATCTTCCATGGCATACTTTCGGCCAAGTAATTTGTATTTATTTTCGCCAAATTGATGGAAAGGCAACAGCTGGACTTGATTGATGGATAGTTCATTAAACAAAGTCGCAAACCGCTCTGCATCTTCTAAAGAGTCATTAAAATCTGGAATGACAGGAATGCGCAGAACAATCGTCTTTTGATGAGTGAAGGCGTAGTGGATATTCTGAACAATTAATTCGTTTTTTACTCCAGTCACCTTGCGGTGGTTGACAGAGTTATAATGTTTCAGGTCTGTATAGATAAAATCAACGTACTGGATGAGATCCACGAATTTTTCATGTTCTACAAAGGCAGTTGTTTCAATAGCGGTATGAATCCCTTTTTCCTTAGCTGCTTTGAGAATGGCCTTGGCAAATTCAAACTGGGCGAAAATCTCTCCGCCAGATAAGGTTAGGCCACCGCCAGATTCTTCATAAAAATCTCTGTCCTTTAGGACTTCGTTGATAATCTCCTCGACGCTTCTTTCCTCCCCCATAGTGATGCTTTTTTTGGTAGTGGCATCCAGCATAGGCTCGGGTCTGAATTGCTGTGATTCTGGATTAGAGCACCAAGGGCAGCGCAGAGGACAGCCCTTGAGGAAAACCGTTGTACGAATCCCTGGTCCATCATGAATACTGAAATGTTGGATGTTGAAAATAATTCCTTTTGTTGTTTCCATACTCAGGCCTCCTTTGGATACAATCATTATAACTTATTTTAGAAAGAAAAACAATTACGAATGAAAGTTATTTTTATTTTATTTTTAAGACGTCTTTTGTTACAATAATAGCAGAGGTGATAGAATGGAACGTTTAGATGAAATTGTTAAATTAGTATCTGAATTTGAACGAATCGATGTCAATACTTTTGTCTGACCGCTTAAAAGTGTCCAAAGTAACGATTCGCAAAGGACTTGGATAAGCTGGAAACCAAAGGTCTGTTGCGCAGAGAGCATGGCTATGCTGTTTTAAATAGCGGCGATGATCTGAATGTCAGACTTTCCTTTCATTATGATACCAAGCGCCGAATTGCCCTAGGAAGCAGCAAAAATCGTTCAGGATAATGAAACCATTATGATCGAATCAGGTTCGACCTGTGCCTTTGCTAGCTGAGGAAATCTGCCGGACGAAGAAGAATGTCAAGATTATTACCAATTCTTATTTTTATTGCGGATTATATAAAAACAAACTGATTCTTGTAAAATTATCTTACTGGGCGGAGAATTTCAGAAAGATTCTCAAGTGACAGTAGGGCCTCTTCTCAAGGAAATGATCCGCTTTTTCCACGTAGAACATGCTTTTGTCGGAACAGATGGCTATGATGAAAATCTAGGGCTTTTACAGGCAAGGATCTGATGCGGAGTGAGGTTGTGCAGTATATGTCAGAGGCATCTGACCGGATGATTGTCTTGACGGACTCAAGTAAGTTTACCAGAAAAGGAACGGTTAAGAGATTTGGCTTCAAGCAGATTGCGCAAGTGGTGACTGACAAGGCGATTCCTAAAGAGGCTGTTGAGCGCTTGAAAGCTGCCGATATCAAAGCTGACTCTGATCTAGCAGAGAAGGAGATAAGATGAAAAATGAAAGAAAAAAACTATTGGCAAAAATTGCTTATCTCTACTATATCGAAGAAAGAAGCCAGTCTGACATTGCGGCTGAGACAGGGATTTATCGCACCACTATCAGCCGAATGTTGGCAGAAGCGAGAGGGCATTGTAAAGATTGAGATCGAAGACTTCGATACCCGCTTGTTCCATTTGGAAAACTATGTAAAAGAAAAATACGGGCTCAAGGGAATCGAAATTGTCAGTAACTTAGTAGATGAATCTCCAGCAGACCTGGAAGAGAGGTTGGCTCAAGCTGCTGCAGGTATGCTGCGTGGCCTGATTAAAGACAATGATAAAGTGGGATTTTCTTGGGGAAAGAGCTTGAGCCTTTTAGTAGAGCACTCCAGCAGCAAGCATTTGACAAATGTCCATTTCTTTCCTTTGGCAGGTGGTCCCAGTCATATCCATGCACGCTACCATGTGAACACCCTCATCTATAGCATGGCTGGAAAATACCATGGGGACTGCCGTTTTATGAATTCCACGATTATTCAGGAGAATGAGCAACTGACAAATGGAATATTGGCTTCTAAATATTTTGAAGATCTGAAAAGCAGCTGGCAGGAGCTGGATGTGGCTGTGGTTGGTATTGGAGGGCAGGTTGACACGGGAAATCGCCAATGGCTGGACATGCTGACCTCGGAGGATTTTCTTGCTCTAGAGAGTCAGGATGCTGTTGGAGAAATCTGCTGTCGCTTCTTTAATAAAAAAGGGGAGATGGTCTACCAGCATTTGCAAAATCGAACGATTGCCATCTCTTTGGAAAATTTGAAAAAGGTGCCGCTTAGTTTGGCCTTTGCCTATGGCAGTCAAAAATCTGCTGCTATCTTAGCGGTGTTGCGAGCTGGCTATGTCAATCATTTGATTACGGATGAAGCGACGATTCTAAAAATGCTAGACTTGGATGGAGATAGGGAGTTTCTCACTTCCTGATGGCAATGGAATCTCAGGTGCAAGAGATTTCCAAGACGGAATTTAGGGATTCTATTTTTTAATAGTGGATTAGCAGCTATGTATGGAGGTGGATTCTTGATTTGAAAAAGCCGATGAAACAAAAATTGACTAGTTTAGCCACAGGAGAGCTAGTCGCTGTGTTAGTATTTTGGATGAATTTTTTCCTTCTCAAAAAATGGATTCTTACTACTGGAGCTTTGATTTCTATTTCTTTCTCCTTGTTTGTACTGAGTTTTATTCTGATACAGGGCTCTGTTTTCTGGTGGATTTTGATAAAAAGGATTTCCAATCCAAGATTTGCTGAAAGATATACAGGCAAGATTTACAGGATACTAAAGAGCTTAGACCTTATTTTACTGGGTGTGGGAGCCCTGATAATTATGTTAAATTACAGTGAATTTCCCACATCCATAATCTCTTTAGCAATTTGGTTTTTTGCTGTCATCGAGTGGATGAATTATTTTAAATTGCAATTATCCTACAGTCTGAATCCTGCTGTTTTATTGAAATACATCTTCCAGAGGAAATTGCGGAAAAGTAAAAATAGCAAAGGAAATTGAGAAAGCCGTTTAAAAAGATAAGTTTCGGTTTCTTAACATAACACTATATGAGGAAGAAGAAGCGAATAGCTGCTGCTTCTTTTTTTGTGCCGAATCTGCTTATCGTTCTTATCTAATAGAGTGCCTTTGATTCGCAGATGCATACAGCTGTACAGAATTGTCCTTTATGGGGGGAGTTTTTATTTTTGCACAAATGTGCGAAAAAAATTTAAATAAGCTAATTTGTTCTATAATATATTGACGGACTGAGATAAAGGTGATACATTCTAGTTACAAACAAAAATAAATCACTTTCAAACAAAAGAACAAGTTTTTGTTAATCATAAAGATAGGAGCGAGTTGTAACTTATGGAAATGATTGTAGCAGATCAAATTATCATGGGTCTTATCCTAGACGCCGGTGATGCCAAGCAGCATATTTATCAAGCTTTATCACTAGCTAAAGATGGTAAGTTTTCAGAATGCGATGAGCAGATTGAGCTGGCAGATAAGGCGCTGTTAGAGGCCCATAACTTGCAGACCAAGTTTCTAGCTCAGGAAGCTGGAGGAACGAAAACAGAGATTACAGCGCTGTTTGTTCATTCTCAAGATCATTTGATGACCAGCATTACAGAGATTAACCTTATCAAGGAAATCATCGACTTGAGAAGAGAATTACAAGGGAAAAAATAAATCATCAGGAGGATGAAAAGATGGTTAAGATTGGTTTGTTTTGCGCGGCAGGTTTTTCAACAGGAATGTTGGTCAACAATATGAAAATAGCTGCAGCTGAAAAAGGGCTGGAAGCTGAGATTGAAGCCTACTCTCAGGCTAAGTTGGCTGATTATGCAGCGGATCTGGATGTCGCTTTATTGGGCCCGCAGGTAGCCTATACACTAGACAAATCTACAGCTATTTGTGACAGCTGTCATACTCCGATTGCAGTTATTCCGATGGCTGATTACGGTATGCTAGATGGTAAAAAAGTGCTAAACCTCGCTTTGAGTTTGTTGGATAAACATTAAAATCAAGGAGCTTCGTTATGTCTAAAGTGGATACTCAAAAAATCATTGCGCCGATTATGAAGTTTGTCAATATGCGCGGGATTATCGCCTTAAAAGACGGTATGTTGGCAATTTTGCCTCTTACAGTTGTGGGAAGTCTATTCTTGATTGTAGGGCAATTACCGTTTGAAGGTTTAAATCAAGCCATTGCTAGTGTGTTTGGGGCTGACTGGACAGAACCGTTTATGCAGGTTTATTCAGGAACCTTTGCCATTATGGGGCTGATCTCTTGTTTTTCAATCGGCTATTCCTATGCCAAGAACAGCGGCGTAGAGCCTCTGCCAGCAGGGGTGCTGTCTCTTTCTTCTTTCTTTATCCTTTTGAAATCCTCCTACATACCAGAAAAGGGTGAAGCGATTGCAGATGCGATTGCCAAGGTCTGGTTTGGCGGACAAGGAATCATTGGGGCCATTCTCATTGGTCTGGCAGTTGGCAGTATCTATACGATTTTCATTCAAAAGCATATTGTCATCAAAATGCCAGAGCAGGTTCCGCAAGCGATTGCCAAGCAGTTTGAAGCCATGATTCCTGCTTTCGTTATTTTCTTGCTATCAATGGTTGTTTACATTATTGCCAAGATAGCGACTGGTGGCGGTACCTTTATTGAGATGATTTACGATGTCATTCAGGTGCCTTTGCAAGGTCTGACGGGCTCTCTGTATGGAGCTATCGGTATTGCTTTCTTCATTTCTTTCTTATGGTGGTTTGGCGTTCATGGGCAGTCCGTTGTCAATGGTGTCGTAACAGCCTTGCTGTTATCAAATCTGGATGCTAATAAGGCCCTGCTTGCTGCAGATAAGCTGTCTGTCAGTCAAGGCGCTCATATTGTGACCCAGCAATTTTTGGATAGCTTTCTTATCTTATCGGGCTCCGGTATCACTTTTGGAGTGGTCGTAGCCATGCTCTTTGCTGCCAAGTCCAAACAGTATAAGGCCCTGGGGAAAGTTGCTGCTTTCCCGGCAATCTTTAATGTCAATGAGCCAGTTGTCTTTGGTTTTCCGATTGTGATGAATCCGGTCATGTTCCTGCCCTTCGTTTTGGTTCCGGTTCTGGCTGCTTTGATTGTCTACATGGCGATTGCGGTTGGCTTTATGCAACCATTCGCAGGTGTGACTTTGCCTTGGAGTACACCGGCTATCATTTCTGGCTTTATGGTCGCTGGCTGGCAAGGGGCAGTCATTCAAATTGTCATCTTAGCCATGTCCGCCTTTGTCTATTTCCCATTTGTCAAGTTTCAGGATAAGATTGCCTACAATAACGAGTTGAAAAATAAAGAGTAATCTGATTTTGATGGATAAAAACACAAAAGTTTCTTGGCTCAGATGGCACAAATGTGCAAAAAATCTTTAATTCAGTAATCGCCTATAAATGATTGAATTCTAGGATTTTGCATGTTACAATAGTTACGAAAAGAAATAAATTAAATTTCATAAGAAAGGTTATGACCAAATGATTCAAGTAAAAAGAAGTAGAAAGAACAACAATAAAAACAGACTATTTTGGCAGCTTAACAGAGCGGATGAATAAGTATCGGGAAGATGTTTTGAATAAAAAGCCCTATATTGACGCAGAGCGCGCTGTCCTAGCTACCAAGGCCTATGATAAGCATAAGGAAAAACCAAATGTGTTGAAACGTGCTTACATGCTCAAAGAGATTTTGGAGAATATGACGCTCTATATCGAAGATGAAACGATGATTGTCGGTAATCAAGCTTCATCTAATAAAGACGCCTATCTTCCCAGAGTATACTTTAGAGTTTGTACTCAATGAACTAGATCTTTTTGAGAAGCGGGACGGAGATGTCTTCTACATCACAGAGGAAACCAAAGAGCAGCTCCGCAGCATCGCTCCTTTCTGGGAAAACAATAACCTCCGTGCTCGAGCAGGGGCTCTACTTCCAGAAGAAGTTCAGGTTTATATGGAAACTGGCTTCTTTGGTATGGAAGGAAAGATGAACTCTGGGGACGCCCACTTGGCGGTCAACTATCAAAAACTCTTGGCTTATGGACTGAAAGGTTTTGAAGAAAAAGCTCGCGCAGCTAAGGAAGCCTTGGATTTGACTGATCCGGCTAGTCTTGACAAATACCACTTCTATGATTCCATTTTCATCGTAGTAGATGCTGTGAAAGCTTATGCGGAGCGTTTTGTGGCCTTGGCCAAACAACTGGCTGAAAAAGCAGAGCCTAAGCGCCGTCAAGAGCTCTTAGAAATCGCTAGAATCTGTTCTAAAGTACCGTACGAGCCAGCATCAACCTTTGCTGAAGCTGTTCAGTCTGTTTGGTTTATCCAGTGTATTCTTCAGATCGAGTCCAACGGACATTCACTCTCTTATGGACGCTTTGATCAGTACATGTATCCTTATGTCAAGGCAGATTTGGAAGCTGGTCGTGAGACAGAGGCTAGCATTGTAGAACGCTTAACCAATCTCTGGATTAAGACGATTACCATTAATAAAGTGCGCAGTCAGGCTCACACATTCTCATCTGCGGGCAGTCCCCTTTATCAAAATGTGACAATCGGGGGGCAAACGAGAGATAAGAGAGATGCAGTCAACCCACTTTCCTACCTTGTGTTGAAATCTGTAGCTCAAACTCATCTTCCTCAGCCGAATCTGACTGTTCGCTATCATGCAGGCTTAGATGCTCGCTTTATGAATGAGTGTATCGAAGTCATGAAGCTTGGTTTCGGTATGCCGGCCTTTAATAATGATGAAATTATCATTCCGTCCTTTATCGCAAAAGGCGTTTTAGAAGAAGATGCTTACGACTACAGTGCTATCGGCTGTGTGGAAACTGCTGTGCCTGGTAAATGGGGCTACCGTTGTACAGGTATGAGCTATATGAACTTCCCTAAGGTGCTCCTCATCACTATGAACGATGGTATTGATCCAGCATCTGGCAAGCGCTTTGCGCCAAGCTTCGGTCATTTTAAAGATATGAAGAGCTTTGCTGAGCTGCAAACGACTTGGGACAAGACCTTGCGTCATTTGACCCGCATGAGTGTCATCGTGGAAAATTCTATCGACCTGTCTCTTGAAAGAGAAGTGCCGGATATCCTCTGCTCAGCTTTGACAGATGACTGTATCGGGCGTGGTAAGCATTTGAAAGAGGGTGGAGCTGTCTATGACTATATTTCTGGTCTTCAAGTCGGTATTGCCAATCTATCAGACTCACTGGCGGCCATCAAGAAGCTGGTCTTTGAAGAAGGCAGGCTGACTCCGGCTGAACTCTGGCATGCACTTGAAACAGACTATGCAGGTGAGCGTGGTAAAGAAATTCAAGAGATGATGATTCATGATGCACCAAAATATGGTAATGATGATGATTACGCAGATAAGCTAGTGACAGATGCTTACGATATTTATGTGGATGAAATCGCTAAATATCCAAATACCCGTTATGGCCGTGGTCCAATTGGCGGTATCCGCTACTCTGGAACATCTTCTATTTCAGCCAATGTCGGTCAAGGTCGCGGTACCTTGGCGACACCAGATGGCCGCAATGCCGGCACACCGCTCGCTGAAGGCTGCTCTCCATCCCACAATATGGACAAGAACGGCCCGACCTCTGTATTGAAATCTGTTTCCAAATTGCCGACAGATGAAATCGTAGGAGGCGTTCTGCTCAATCAAAAAGTGAATCCTCAGACCCTGTCTAAGGAAGAAGATAAAGTGAAACTTATTGCCTTGCTTCGTACATTCTTTAACCGTCTGCATGGCTATCATATCCAATACAATGTCGTTTCTCGGGAAACCTTGATTGATGCTCAGAAGCATCCTGAAAAACACCGCGATTTGATTGTTCGCGTTGCAGGCTACTCTGCTTTCTTCAATGTGCTTTCCAAGGCGACGCAAGATGATATTATCGGACGTACGGAGCACACATTGTAAAAGAGGTCCAATTTATGGAATTCATGCTTGATACCTTAAATTTAGAGGAGATAAAAAAATGGTCGGAAGTCCTCCCCTTGGCGGGAGTGACCTCCAATCCGACCATCGCAAAAAAAGAAGGGAAAATAGATTTCTTCGAACGGATTCGCGCTGTTCGGGAAATCATAGGAGAAGGTCCATCTATCCATGTGCAGGTTGTTGCCAAGGATTATGAAGGAATCTTGAAAGATGCTGCTGAAATTCGAAAAAAATGCGGCGATGCTGTCTATATTAAAGTTCCGGTCACACCGGCTGGGTTGGCAGCTATCAAAACTCTCAAAGCAGAAGGCTACAAGATTACAGCGACAGCCATTTATACAACTTTTCAAGGGCTATTAGCTATTGAAGCGGGGGCTGACTATCTTGCTCCTTACTATAACCGCATGGAAAATCTCAATATTGATTCAGATGCTGTAATTAGCCAGCTGGCTAAGGCGATTGAGCGGGATCATTCCGCCAGCAAAATATTGGCAGCTTCCTTTAAGAATGTTGACCAAATCAATCGTGCTTTTGCTGATGGGGCCCAAGCCATTACAGCAGGACCAGATATCTTTGCAGCAGCTTTTGCCATGCCGTCTATCGCTAAGGCAGTAGATGACTTTGCCGCAGACTGGTCAGCAATTCACAATCAGGAATACATTTAAAAGGCATGTATAATGCTCTATCTATAAAAAGGAAAGAGGTGCTCTATGAAAATTTTTGCAAGTCCGTCTCGTTATATTCAGGGAGAAAATGCTCTGTTTGAAAATGCAAAACAGATTCTTCAGTTAGGCAACCATCCAGTCTTGCTTTGTGATGATGTGGTTTACCAGATTGTTGGGGAAAAATTCAATGACTACCTTACCCGTTATGGCTTTCATGTGCTACATGTCGCTTTCAATGGAGAAGCTTCTGACGCTGAAATAGATCGGGTCGTTGCTCTGGCTGAAAAAGACGGAGCAGATCTAGTTATTGGCCTAGGCGGTGGAAAAACGATTGACAGTGCGAAGGCCATTGCAGACATACTAGGACGTCCTGTGGTCATTGCGCCAACCATTGCCTCTACAGATGCCCCAACTTCAGCACTTTCTGTTATCTATACAGAAGATGGAGCCTTTGAAAAGTACATTTTCTATAGTAAAAACCCTGAACTCGTCTTGGTGGATACGAAAGTGATTGCTGGAGCGCCAAAACGACTTCTGGCTTCTGGGATTGCAGATGGTTTAGCGACTTGGGTAGAGGCGCGTGCTGTCCAGCAGAAAAATGGGACTACCATGTTGGGACAAAGACAGAGCTTAGCTGGTGTAGCAATTGCGAAGAAGTGTGAAGAAACACTGTTTGCAGATGGCCTGCAGGCTATCGCAGCCTGTGAAGCGAAAGTCGTGACCCCAGCTCTGGAAAATATCATTGAAGCCAATACCCTTCTCAGCGGCGTCGGCTTTGAGAGCGGAGGTTTAGCAGCAGCCCATGCTATCCACAACGGCTTTACAGCTCTTACAGGCGATATTCATCACTTGACCCACGGCGAAAAAGTTGCCTATGGGACCTTGACCCAGCTCTTCTTAGAAAACAGACCTAAAGAAGAATTGGAAAAATATATTCGCTTCTATCAAAAGATTGGTATGCCGACAACTCTGAAAGAAATGCATTTAGAAAATGCCAGCTATGAAGATTTGCTCAAAGTTGGTCAGCAAGCGACGATTGAGGGCGAAACCATCCATCAGATGCCATTTGAGATTTCAGCTTCTGACATTGCAGGTGCCATCCTAGCAGTCGACCAATATGTCAGGGATTTGGATAAATAAAAGCAAAATATAAAACAAGCCACCTTCCGACCGCAGGGTTGACAGCGTGGCTTGTTTTTTGGTGGAGAGCCCCTTTGGCTGATGTGTCTGGCAGTCATGAAATTCCGTCTTTCAAAATCCCTTGAAAATGGTATAATAGAAACAGTACAAAAAATGGAGAAAAGAATGGCTTATTATAATCACAAAGAAATCGAACCCAAGTGGCAGAAATATTGGGCAGAGCACCATACATTTAAGACAGGTACGGACAAGGACAAGCCTAACTTTTATGCGCTGGACATGTTTCCTTACCCATCCGGAGCGGGGCTCCATGTAGGGCATCCGGAGGGCTACACGGCAACAGATATCCTCAGCCGCTACAAGCGGGCTCAGGGCTATAACGTCCTGCATCCTATGGGCTGGGATGCCTTTGGTCTGCCTGCTGAGCAATACGCCATGGATACAGGCAATGACCCGGCTGACTTTACAGCGGAAAATATTGCCAACTTTAAGCGTCAAATCAACGCTCTGGGCTTCTCCTATGACTGGGACCGGGAGATTAATACAACTGACCCTAACTACTACAAGTGGACCCAGTGGATTTTCACAAAGCTTTACGAAAAAGGCTTGGCTTATGAAGCTGAAGTGCCAGTAAACTGGGTTGAAGAGCTGGGAACGGCTATCGCCAATGAGGAAGTCCTGCCAGACGGAACATCTGAGCGTGGTGGCTATCCAGTTGTCCGCAAACCTATGCGTCAGTGGATGCTGAAAATCACAGCTTATGCAGAACGTTTGCTCAATGACTTGGAGGAGCTGGACTGGCCTGAGTCTATCAAGGATATGCAGCGCAACTGGATCGGTAAATCAACCGGTGCCAATGTAACCTTCAAGATTAAGGACACAGACAAGGACTTCACCGTCTTTACGACTCGTCCGGACACCCTTTTTGGAGCGACCTATGCTGTTTGGCTCCAGAGCATGCTCTCGTTGATACTATTACAAGTGCAGAACAAGCCCAAGCAGTAGCAGACTACAAACACGCAGCCAGCCTCAAATCCGACCTAGCTCGGACTGATTTGGCTAAGGAGAAGACCGGTGTCTGGACAGGAGCTTATGCCATTAATCCAGTCAATGGTAAGGAAATCCCCATCTGGATTGCCGACTATGTGCTTGCAAGCTACGGAACAGGTGCTATCATGGCCGTTCCTGCGCATGACGAGCGCGACTGGGAGTTTGCTAAGCAATTTAATTTGGAGATTATTCCTGTTTTAGAGGGGGGCAAAGTTGCAGAAGCTGCTTATACAGAAGACGGTCCGCACATTAACTCGGGCTTCCTAGATGGCTTAGACAAGGCTGCCGCAATTGACAAGATGGTTGCTTGGCTGGAAGCAGAAGGTGTCGGAAATGAAAAAGTCACCTATCGTCTGCGCGACTGGCTCTTTAGCCGTCAACGCTACTGGGGTGAGCCGATTCCAATCATTCATTGGGAAGATGGTACTTCAACTGCTGTCCCTGAAAATGAACTGCCACTTGTCCTGCCTGTAACCAAGGATATCCGCCCTTCTGGTACCGGTGAAAGCCCTCTGGCTAATCTGACTGACTGGCTGGAAGTGACTCGGGAAGATGGTGTCAAAGGACGCCGCGAAACCAACACCATGCCTCAATGGGCTGGTTCCAGCTGGTATTACCTGCGTTACATTGACCCCCACAACAATGAGAAATTAGCAGACGAAGACTTGCTCAAGGCTTGGCTGCCAGTTGATATTTACATCGGTGGCGCAGAGCATGCTGTGCTCCATCTTCTCTACGCTCGTTTCTGGCACAAATTCCTCTATGATATCGGAGTGGTTCCGACCAAAGAGCCTTTCCAAAAACTCTTTAACCAAGGGATGATTTTGGGGACTAGCTATCGTGATAGCCGCGGTGCTCTAGTGGCGACAGACAAGGTGGAAAAACGCGATGGTTCTTTCTTCAATATCGAAACTGGAGAAGAACTAGAGCAGGCACCAGCTAAGATGTCTAAGTCTCTGAAGAATGTGGTCAACCCAGACGATGTAGTGGAGCAATATGGTGCCGATACACTTCGTGTCTATGAAATGTTCATGGGGCCACTGGATGCATCCATCGCTTGGAGCGAGGAAGGGTTAGAAGGCAGCCGTAAGTTCCTGGATCGGGTTTATCGTCTCCTTAACTCTAAGGAGCTGGTCACTGAAAATAGCGGAGTATTGGACAAGGTCTACCATGAAACAGTCAAGTCTGTCACAGAGCAGCTTGAGGAGCTCAAGTTTAACACAGCCATTGCCCAGCTCATGATTTTTGTCAATGCAGCCAACAAGGAAGAGAAGCTCTATGTCGAATATGCCAAAGGCTTTATCCAATTGCTATCACCTTTTGCACCGCACTTGGCTGAAGAACTCTGGCAGGCAGTCGCTCAAACTAGCGAGAGCATCTCCTATGTAACTTGGCCAACTTATGATGAAAGTAAACTGGTCGAGGCAGAGGTCGAAATCGTAGTGCAAATCAAGGGTAAAGTTCGTGCTAAGTTAGTCGTAGCGAAGGACCTGAGCCGTGAGGAACTGCAGGAAATCGCTCTGGCAGATGAAAAAATCAAGTCTGAAATCGCCGACAAAGAAGTTGTCAAAGTCATTAGCATACCAAATAAACTGGTTAATATCGTTGTGAAATAACTCATTCTTTGGTGTGACGGATACAAGCAGCAAAAACAAAATATGAGCATATTGCTCGTGGATTTGAGCTCATTATCCTTACTAATTATTAAAAGAGACCTTGAGAATGAACTGCACCCCAAAAGTTAGATTTTTTATGTCTAACTTTTGGGGTGCAGTTCAATATTCTAGGGGTCTTTTGTTAGTCATTAGAAATGTCAAACAATATAATTAGCTCCCCAAAATATTTAGCATGTAATAGATTATTCATCAATGAGCTGGTAGAGAAATCTGTTGTTCTTTTTTTGCAATCACACACGCTGTTGAAGGGTAATGAGCTGATCTAATTCTTGAAAGAAGGAGCCGATGGTGGCTTGTTCTCCTTTATTTCTTGGAATTGTTAAACTGATAGTTACAAAATCATCATAGGTAATGTTTAACAAACCATCCATTCTGGCCCTAGAAGAAATCAGCTTTTCTTAATTCCTTATCAGGTAACTTTGTAGAAAAGAGATATTCAATAAAAATTCCAGAATTTCCATCAACCATTTTAAAAGCTATGATAAACTTTAGGGTACTAAAGCCTCTTCGAAATCATTTAGCTGAAAGACTGCACCATATTTAGCAAGTTTGGAATTGCCATGATTATATGAGGTTCACCTCTAGTCAAAAAGGGTGTAATTCTTTTTGTTCTTTTCCTGCAATATTCCTGAAAAGCGTTCCTTTTTGATCTAACCACCCTGGCCGGCGGATATTGTTAGGGTCGGCAAATCCATTCTACCATCATTTCCTTTTACTCTATTAGATACCTCCCCAACTTCCGCTGTTCCCAAGCGAGAGTTAAGATCCTCTTATTTAGATGAGCGATTACCAAAATAAATATTTTCTGAAATAAAAATATTACAAAAATATTTGACAAGTTATTTGTTTAGGTGTAGAATGAAAGAAATAATTACGAGAGGAGAATTTGATGGACTATTATCAATTAGGAGATCTACTTTCCTTTACAGCTGGTGTAAATCCGACTAGACTTGAGAAACAGAATCAGGAGTCTCTTCGGTTTTATGATCAGGCTTCGTTTGAGTCAGATTTAGAACAAAAGTCGCATACGCTAGCGACTGATAAACTTTATGAAACTTCGCTGTCTCTCGTTGCAGGAGATGTAGTTATCAGTAGTCCATCGCGATTAGCGACGATTGTTGGGGAAGATAATGAAGGGAAATTTCTAACTTTAAATTTTATCAAGGTGAACATAAAGGGAAGGTTGGATAAATTTTACTTTCTCTATCTTTTTAATCAATCTCGAGATGTTCAACGTCAAAAGGAACGTGAGCTACAAGGAACGGGTACCTCCATGAGAATACCTGTTAAATCATTAGAGAGAATCCGTATTCCCCTACCTTCAATAGAGGAGCAAGAAAAAATAGGTCAAGCCTATAAACAGCTGTTACTACTGCAAACACAACTTAAGAAATATAGTCAATTACTGGAGGCAACCGTCCAAACTAGCCTTGAACAAATATTAAGGAGCGAATCACATGAGTGAAAATAAAAATAAATCAGAATTAGCTTTTGAAAAAGAAGTCATTACTTACCTAACAAATATTGGAGGAGTGAAGCAGTGGGAGTATCTGGAAAATGTGAAAAATACGGAGGCTCTTTGGGCTAATTTCAAAAATATTTTAGAGCAGAATAATCGTGGGAAACTCAGTGGGTCCTTATCCCGAACGGAATTCGCACAAGTAAAGAAACAAATCACAGACTTAAAAACTCCCTACCAAGCAGGACAATTTCTTTATGGTGTTAATGGCTATTCTGAAATTGAGGTGGATCTAGATAGTGGAGAGCATGTATTTTTAACAGTATTTGATCAAGATCAGGTTGGCGGAGGAAATACTGTTTATCAAGTGGTGAATCAGATTAGTCGTCCTAAGGTAGTCGATGGTAAACAGGATCGCCGTTTTGACATTACTCTCCTTATTAATGGGCTTCCGATTATTCAAATTGAGTTGAAGAAGGCGTTGCATCGAACGAAAGAATCTTTTAACCAGATGGAGCAATATATAGCAGAAAAGCAATATGGTGATATTTTTTCGACTCTTCAGATTTTGGTAGCTATGACTCCTCATGAAACACGCTACATGGCTAATAGTACGCTGGAAAGTTTCAATCAGGCTTTTGCATTTAACTGGCAGAATGAAGAAGATGCTAAACCAGTACGTCGTTGGCAGGAATTTGCAGACAAAGTGCTGTCTATCCCGATGGCACATAATCTAGCAACCCAATACATGATCCTTGATGGAACCAAGAATAAAGAGAGTATTAAAGTTATGCGTCCTTATCAAGTTTACGCTACGAAGCGCGTAATTGACAAAGTACGTAAACATGATTTTAGTTATTCGGATGGTAAACTAGGCTATATTTGGCATACTACAGGGAGTGGGAAGACCATCACAAGCTTTAAGACAGCTTGGTTGGCTAGTCGCTTACCTAATGTTAGTAAAGTTATCTTTTTGGTTGACCGTATCGCATTGACAGGACAAACAGCGACAGCTTACCAAGCCTATGATCCAGTTGCTGGGTTTGAAAACAAAGATGGTATCGTTACAGATACTGCAAATATTTCGGCTTTACATCGCAAGCTGACGGTCAAGAGTGATAAAAATATAATTGTTACTAGTATTCAAAAAATGTCTCGTTATGTCTCTAGAGATGATTTTAAGCCTATTAAAGACAATATTCTCTTTATTGTGGATGAAGCACACAGGTCTACTGGAGATGGTAGTGACAATGATAATATGCTTGAAAAAATCCGTCAAGCACTACCTCAGGCAGCTTGGGTAGGTTATACGGGGACGCCTAAGTTTCCAATTACAAAAGAAATTTTTGGAGAACTTCTTCATGCCTACACGATTAAAGAAGCGATTGCTGACCGAAATGTTTTGGGGTTTAATGTTGAGTTTAAAGAAACAATTGCAGCGCCCGAAGATCCAACAGCAGATGATATCGACGACAATGTTAAAGCCAGTGTCTATGACACCAGTGAGGACCACGTAAATCTAGTGGTGAAAGATATCTTTGACAACTGGAATGAGCGTTCGAATATGGGGAAATATAATGCTATGTTTACTGTTCATGTTGGTGGGAACAAGGCTTCAACGCCTCGAGCCATGGAATACTTTGACAAGTTTGAAGAAATTAATCAGACCAAGCCAGCTGAACAACGTTTGAAAGTAGCGATTAGTTTTTCAGCAGATACTTCAAATGGCGATCAACAGCTTCAGACTAACGAAAATTTGCATCGGGCAATTAGGCACTATAATAGTCTCTTCAATACGGAATTTGATATGAAGACCGTGAAAGACTACACCGAAAATCTTCGAACACGACTAGATAAAACGGCAGACGATGGACATTACCTAGATCTCGTTATCGTTGTGGATCAGCTCTTGACGGGTTTTAATGCCCCAGGACTGAATACTCTCTATGTGGATCGTACCTTAAAAGGTGCTAGTCTTATTCAGGCCTATTCACGAACAAATCGTCTGCATAATATGATTGATAAACCATTTGGGAATGTCGTCAACTATCGCTGGCCAGAGCAAAATGAGTTTGAGATGAACAAAGCTTTCTATCTTTACTCCAATCGCCATTCTGCAGACGAACAAACAGAGATTGCTCTTGATGAAATGAAGGAAAATAACCAAGAGTCCGGCATCACTTCCAAACCTTTCAGTACAGTACAAGAGGAACTCAAATCTATAGTCGAAGATCTCCGTGGTCTGACAGATGGCTTTATTCAATTGCCACCGAGTGAAAAAGCGCAGGACAATCTCTTTGAAAAGATCCAAACCTATAACCGTTTACTTAGTCAGCTCAAGCAATACACCGAAGATGAAGATGGGAATCCTATATCTGCTTATGATGATCCAGAGGCATTTTATGCAGGTATCGGGCTTATCGAAGATGAAGAAGTCATGTTGACGACAGTCTTAGTCGGTGAACTCCGGGAAAGACGAGCAAAAAAAGAAAATATTGATATTTCACAAATTATGCTAGAGATGGTTCATATCCATGATGTAACAATCAATTATGACTACCTCATCGAACTCATCGCACAAATGGCAGATGAAATTCATGCCGGAGAAGTAGCTAAGGCTGAAAAGACTAAGGAAGATATCTCAATTGAGTTAGCCAAATCTGACAATATCAAGGAGAAAGAACGTGTTACTCGTTTTGTACATCAGATTTACAATGGAACTTACGTCTTTGAGCGTTATCCTGCTCCTCGAGATGTTGACAGTATGACCCGAGCGATGGAACAGGCTCAGTCGGCAAGTAGCCTCCAACAGTTGACGGCCTTCATTCGCACGTGGGGTCTGGATAATAGTGTTAAACCTAAGGAACTAGAAGACTTGATTCGGAAGCATCGTATTGGGCAAGAAGACTTGGATAAACAAGGAGAAATCACAACAATCATGAACGATGCTAGAAGTGACTACCCAGCACTTGCAGCAACAGAAATTGCTAGTTTGTCTTGGATCAAGTATCGTAATGCTCTACGTAAGGCTCTCTATGCTTTGGCAGATCAATTGAAAAAGTTAGAGGGATAGGTTATGAAAGATATTAAAGAGCAGTTGATTGAAAAGTCAATAGAAGCTTTTATCTTGGGATTAGAGATTTATAATAAGCCAACCATTCGTTATAGGATTGAAGGTTTTAGTTTTTTTATATGTAATGCTTGGGAACTAATGTTAAAGGCGGAGATGATGAATCGACAGGAGTCTATTTATTTTAAGGATAGTCCTGATCGAACATTGAGCCTTGAAGCGGTTGTTAAAAAAATCTACTCGGATGTAAATACGCGTGTTCGCTTGAATTTGGAACGGATTATCGAACTGAGAAATATCAGTACGCATTTCATCACTGAAGACTATGAGCTGAAGTATGCTCCACTTTTTCAAGCTTGTGTCTTAAACTTTGTAAATGAAATGCAAAGATTTCATCAAGTTGTTATCACGGACTCAATTGCGCAGAACTTCTTAACCATATCAGCTACATATGAGCCTCTTACGAATGAAGAAATCCGGTTGAAATATCCACCTGAAATCGCTGAAAAATTTATTCAGCAGGCAAATGAAATCGATGTGTTGACAGAGGAGTATAGCTCTGACAAGTTTGCGATTGAAATCAAACAGAATCTTTATATTACTAAAAAGAAGGAAGAAGCTGATTTTGTTGTATCCCTTAAAAATAATGCCCCAAGTGAAGTTGCCATTGTGAAAGAGCTAAAAGATCCTTCTGTTAGTCACAAATATTCATATAATAGTGTCATCTCGGCTGTTCGTGATCGTTTGAGTAAGAGAAATCTTAAACTAGGGTATAAGAATGGATTTAATCAGTATGTATTGAGTCTTATTATCGATTTTTATCATATCAAACAGAATGAGAAATATGCCTACTGTCATAAAATAGGGAATACAGAACAATATACATATTCGCAACAATTTGTAGATTTCATTGTATCAGAGATTCAAAAAGACCCTCAACGTTTTTGTTGAGAGCCTTAGAAGAAAGTAAAAAGATAACCCTCAGGCACATAGGAAATGCTCAGTACTATAGTACCTACCCCATTCTGGGACCCAGCGTTTATCCTTCACAAGTTATCTTTAATTACATTATACAAGTTTTTTTCTAGATATTGTAAAGAACTAGGGGCTGTAGAGGAGTGAATCCTTTTATGAAAACAAATGTAAGAAAATTTCAAAATAACAAAACATGGAAAACAGCTCAAAGGAGGGCTTTATGAGCAAGCAAGGAGAAAAAAGACCAAGTATCAGATTTAAGGGTTACACTGAACCTTGGGAACAGCGGAAAGCAACCGAGATATTTTATTCTGTATCCGATAAAAATCATATTGATTTGCCTGTCTTATCAGCTTCACAAGAGTATGGAATGATTAAATCGAAATAGAAATAGGGCATAGATATAAAATACGATAAAGAAAGCATACAAACATATAAACAGAGTTAAACCTGAGCAGTTTGTTATTCATTTACGATCATTTCAGGGAGGTTTTGCCCATTCGCTTGTTGAAGGTATAACATCCCCAGCTTATACAGTTCTAGATTTTTCCGAAGAGAATAAACATTTTGATTTGTTTTGGAGGGAAGTTTTTAAATTAGTAAGAATTTTATAAAAGCGATTGGAGACTGTTACTTATGGTATTCGTGATGGTAGAAGTATCAGTTTTTATCAGATTTTTCATCTTTGAATTTACAATTCCCCACCTCCCAGAACAAAAGGGGCCATTGGTTCCTTCTTCCAAGAGTTGGACCAGCTCATTACCCTTCAACAGCGTGAGTTAAAGTTGATAAAAGAAGGAAAAAGACTCTGCTTTCAAAAATGTTTCCAAAGGACGGAGAAAATTTCCCGGAAATCCGTTTTCCTGGTTTTACTGACGCTTGGGAACAGCGGAAGTTGGGGCGAGGTTTTTATCTGAAAAGAAATATTCAAGAGTTCCTACTGCACAAATTCCTTTAGTTTTCATTTACTGTAGAACATGGAGTAACACCAAAGACGGAAAGATACAACAGAGAATTTTTGGTTGAGAAGAAACCAAAAAAAATATAAATATACAAAATATAACGACATTGTCTATAATCCAGCAAATTTGAAGTTTGGTGCAATAGCAAGAAATAAATATGGAGAGGCATTTTTCTCACCCAATTTATGTGACTTTTGAAAGCAAATTACTCAAATGTGTTACCCGAATTTATAGAAAAGATTCTGACATCGAATGATTTTATTCAGAAAGCTCTGAAATTTCAAGAGGGTACAGTCTATGAAAGGATGGCTGGTTAAAGCAGATGACTTTTTAAAAATTAGTAATTAAACTCCCCGACCCTCCCCGAGACAAACGGCCATCGGTTCCTTCTTCCAAGAGCTGGACCAGCTCATTACCCTTCAACAGCGTGAGCTGAGATACTGAAAACCATGAAATCAACATTACTGAAAGCGATGTTTGCATAATAGAAAGGATACAAAATTCGTATGAATACTGCAAATGATATTACAACAAAACTTTGGGCAATGGCCAATAAACTACGTGGGACGATGGACGCTAGTGAGTATAAAAATTATATCCTTCCTTTTATGTTCTATCGTTATCTATCTGAAAACCAAGATGTCTATTTGGCTCAAAATGGTCTGGAAGAGTTTTACGATGTGACAGACGAAGAAGAGCAAGAAGACTACTTAGAAGATATTAGTAGTAATCTTGGTTATGCGATTAAGCCAGAGTATACCTGGGGACGTTTGGTAGCGAAAATCGAAAATCATCGGATTAAGGCGAGCGATTTCCAAGATATGTTTGACTCTTTTGAGACACAGGCTAAGCGTAATCCCATGGCTGAGCAAGATTTTGCAAATGTCTTTTCAGATATCAATCTTGGAGATACCCGATTGGGTTCGAGCACTAACGAGCGCGCCAAGGCACTTAACGATATTGTTCTCATGATTCATGAGTTTAGCTTCAAGGATGAGTCTGGACGAGATATTTTGGGAGATGTGTATGAGTATCTTATCGGTCAATTTGCGGCTAATGCTGGAAAAAAAGGCGGTGAGTTTTATACGCCGCATGAGGTCAGTCAAATCTTGGCAAAACTTGTCACAGTGGATGCGAAGGAAAATGACGATCAGTTTCGAGTGTATGATCCTACTATGGGTTCAGGTTCCCTACTCTTAACAGTGCAAAAAGAGTTGCCAGAAGGGAAACGTGAAGGTAGTGTTGCCTTTTACGGTCAAGAACTCAATACCACCACCTATAACCTAGCTCGTATGAATCTTATGATGCATGGTGTTAACTATCGCAATATGAATCTCAAACGAGGGGATACACTGGATACGGATTGGCCTTTTGCTGAAAAAGATGGTATTCAACTTCCACTGAAGTTTGACGCTGTTGTAGCCAATCCACCATATTCGCAAAAGTGGGAGATTAAGAGTATCGATCGTTCCAAAGATTCACGTTTCAAGTTTGGCGTTGCTCCTGCTTCTAAGGCAGATTACGCTTTTATCTTGCATGGCCTTTACCATTTGGAAAGTACTGGAACAATGGCGATTGTGCTTCCGCATGGTGTTCTCTTTAGGGGAGCAGCTGAAGGGAAGATTCGCAAAAAGATTATTGATGAGAATCTTCTCCACGCTGTTATTGGTCTGCCTGCCAATCTATTCTATGGGACAAGTATTCCGACTTGTGTGCTTGTTTTTAAAGGTCGTAAAGCACGTGGTAAGTGCTCTGATGTTTTGTTTATCGATGCGTCCAGTGATTTTGAAAAAGGAAAAAACCAAAACAAGCTGACAGCAGATAACATAACTAAAATCATTGAGACTTATCATGAACGTGAACATGTCGATAAGTATGCTCATGTGGCTAGTCTTGAGGAAATCAAGGAGAACGACTATAATCTCAATATTCCCCGTTATGTAGATACTTTTGAAGAGGAAGAAGTAGTTCCTCTGTCAGAAGTTGCACAAGAATTAACCCAAGTCCAAGCTGAAATAGAAGCGACCTCAGCAAGTCTCTTCAAACTTTTAGGAGAACTGGAAGGGACAACTGAGGAAGCAAAAACGAACTAGCACAGTTTGTAGAGCTCCTCAAAGGATAAAAATTTCTGAACTGTTTCCTATCAAAGCAGTTTTTGTTGGAACCAAGGACGGATGAACGCTTGGGAACAGTGAAAGCAACGAGATATTTTATTCTGTATCCGATAAAAATCATATTGATTTGCCTGTCTTATCAGCTTCACAAGAGTATGGAATGATTAAACGAAAATGAAATAGGCATAGATATAAAATACGATAAAGAAAGCATACAAACATATAAACGAGTTAAACCTGGGCAGTTTGTTATTCATTTACGTTCATTTCAGGAGGTTTGCCCATTCGCTTGTTGAAGGTATAAATATCCCCAGCTTATACAGTTCTAGATTTTTCCGAAGAATAAACATTTTGATTTGTTTTTGGAGGAAGTTTTTATTAGTAAGAATTTTATAAAGCGATTGGAGACTGTTACTTATGGTATTCGTGATGGTAGAAGTATCAGTTTTACAGATTTTTCATCTTTGAATTTCATACCCCCACTCTCCCAGAACAAAGGGCCGTGGTTCCTTCTTCCAAGAGTTGGACCAGCTCATTACCCTTCAACAGCGTGT